>Ga0209427_10007015_pt1 | contig 12781 bp, 7 predicted proteins | sample DeeMarSWOR136_30_FD_187465 | JGI IMG/M metagenome (GOLD analysis project Ga0209427, IMG submission 187465) | Marine sediment microbial communities from White Oak River estuary, North Carolina - WOR-1-36_30 (SPAdes) (version 2) | ecosystem: Environmental > Aquatic > Marine > Intertidal zone >... | reverse complement strand
TGAGTAACATATGATCAGGAAAAAAATTGCGGATGTTCCGTATCCTCTGTGCGATCAAACGGTCCCGTGTGCGGATGTATTTGAGGTTGTCTCTCGGCTCGGAGTCTATCCCGAAGATGGGTATAAACGGGTCCTTTGCAAGCGTGAATATCCGCCTGTAGCTTTCCCAGTTGAAACCCCACTCCAATCTGTAATTTATCGCATCGAGAAACTCTTCTTCGGAGATCGTTCCCTTCATCCATCGATCGAGATGCTCCTGTTGGTGATCGTAAAGCATCTCAATGGCCAGGACCACTTTCCGATCCCTGGCTGTCAGTTCCTTCATCAGGCGACACACCCACTCCTGGCTTCTCGCGAGAGGGTGGTAATCGCCGAAGTATGCGATGTCACTTGAGACCGCTTTATCGAGGACATCTTCGAAGGTGCAAATGTCCGTATACCAGTTGAACTCTGCATGGAAGTCTTTGATATAGCGTGACTTGGCGGTTTTATCGAGACCGAAGATCTCACGCTTGAGCTGCGAAATAATCCGCTTCTGGGCTTGGATCTCTTCTTCTATCAGATCTTTAGCGATCATGAGAATTGCTCTTTCCAGCACCGGAACGTTTTTGGCAAAAATGAATTTCTACACTAAATATAATCGACACGAGAGGTCATCGTATCATATATTGTACCAAGATATTTTTCCGTTGAAACGTACCGTCATGAAAGCTGAAAACACACTGTAAAACATGAAAATACAAAATATGAAATGGTGCGATCCAGATTGTCCATTTGCATCTTTCCCCCCTAAAGAACACCTGAACGGTGCGTGTCATACCTTTATTGCACTGTACTGTACCAAGTATAAACGATTGGTCCAGAAAAGCGGCCCGTGCCTCGATATCGTGGAGAAAGACAGAGATGAATCGAACAGCTGATCCGCCGTCAAGATGATGGAGAACGCGGGGATTCCACGCTTCAGAAGGATCGACCGTGCCATACGGGTCAGGGATATCCTCCTGAGACACAGCGGCAGCCGTTCGAAACCCTTCCTCACTGTACAACGTTCCTCACTGTACAATCTGTATCGCTGCCCTCCATTGATGCCTCAACAAGTGATACTCAAGATTTTCTGTGCCCGTAAAATGGCAAGAGGAAGCGCCACGTGTACCTAGCAAGTATCAAAAAACCATGTGCTTCACCGCTTTTTTCATTCTCTGGCACAAGTTTTCAACATTCCGGGCGTTGAAAGATGATAAGGGAGTGCAAACGGGTGTAAACAAGTCGGGGCCGGAAGTACGGTATATTTTCAGGAAGAAAGGAGTCGGGGCCGGAAGTACGCCGCTTCTTCAGGAGTTAAGGAGGAAAAATGGATGACAGGAATTTGGTCCGGACACATTTGATAACAGCAGCACCTCTCGTAATCGCAGCACTTGCACTCATGGTAGGGTGCCAGAGTGAGCAGGTACAGAGCTCATGGTCAATGGAGCACGTCCTGATAGATGGCCAGAGGACGGATTGGACCGGAAAACCGACGACGTACTTGAAGGACAGTGCGGTGCAACTTGGATTGTGCAACGATGCCGATAACCTCTACATCCTCCTCCGCTTTACCGACGAAAAAAAGGCCTTCGCGATGAGAAGAAATGGGCTGCGTATCTGGTTCGACAATTCCGGTAAGAAGCAGAAAAAACTCGGCATCCGATACTTCGGCGGACCTCCTCTTTCCGAAATGCAAAGATGGGAGCCAACCGGCAGGACAATTTTTCAGGACAGCGTCACCACCGAACGACAACGACATTCCAGAGATATGCAGCCGCCACCGGCCGACCAAATCGATGTCATCATCGATGGAGGAGAACAGACAGTATCTCTATCCGACGACGGTTCCGGCGGACCATCGGCGAGCTTCCACGCTGCCGAGGGTATCTACACGTATGAGTTCAGTATTCCATTGAAGAAGAATGACGACGACATTTTTGTCATCGATGCACAGCCGGGACAAAACATCAATGTAGGGTTTGAGTGGAGCATGAGTCCTCGTGATCGTCGGGACAGAATGCGGGAAAGGGGGGACTGGGGTGAAATAGGTGACCTCGGTGGTGGTCGTGCCCCGGGTGGGAGGCGAGGCGGTCCTAGGGGCGGTTTCGGTGGTGGGATGCGCGGACAGCAAGAATTATGGATGGAAGTCTCACTCGCTTCACCACCGAAAGAGTAACGAGAAAACGATAGCCCGATTAACCGGCGAGAGGTCTCAGAATCCGCTTGGACACGTACCTCGTATCGTTATAGAATCATACATCCCGGTGGTGGATATGAATATTACTGTAGAAGATCTCAGCAAAGTATACCCCAACGGTACAGAAGCTCTGAAAAACGTGAACCTCACCATTGAGAGCGGTATGTTCGGTTTGTTAGGGCCGAACGGTGCTGGCAAAACGACCCTGATGCGCGTCCTCGTGACCCTCATGAAACCCACCACGGGAACCGTGACGGTGAACGGTCTCAATCTCCAGAAAGAGAGACGTGCGATTAGATCGATGCTGGGGTACCTCCCGCAAGAATTCAGTTTCTTTTCCAAACTGAAAACCTGGGAGTTTCTCGACTATGTCGCGAGCCTCGCCGGTTTACGAAACAGCACCGCCAGAAAAAAGGCGGTCGATGAGATGCTCGAACAGGTCGGGCTGTACGACGCACGGGAGAGACTGGCCAATAAGCTCTCAGGCGGCATGAAACGCAGGTTGGGTATTGCCCAGGCTCTGATCGGTAATCCAAAGATCTTGGTCGTCGACGAGCCGACGACAGGACTCGATCCCGAGGAACGGATCCGCTTTCGAAACCTCCTGGCAAACATGAGCCGGAATGACATCATCATCATTCTGTCGACTCACATTGTCGGTGATATATCCAGCACATGCACCGATATGGCCTTGTTAGACAGGGGGAATATAGCCTTCAACGGATCACCTGATGAACTTATCGATATTGCAAAAGGGCATGCATGGCGGATTGAGGCAATCGATAGTGAACTGGATCAGATTAAGGAAAAATACCCGGTAATTTCCACAATCCCATCCGAACACGGTTGGGAAGTCGAAGTCGTCGCAGACCAGTTAGAAACCTATCCAGGGAAACCGATCGAATGCAATCTCGAACACGCATATGTGTACTTTGTAGAGTATCAATTAGAACAATCGTGGAATGGAGAATCAATCGAATGAGCGTGATTCACCGAATTCGACTGTGAGAACATTGAATGGATATGATATCCGTCTATAATATCTGGACCGTAGCACGTGTGGAAATCAAAACGCTTTTGAGGAGTTGGTTCTTTCGTATCTTTTCGGGTCTCGTTATTGCCTTCTTGATTTTCTTCGACTTAATGGCGTTGACGGACGTCGCCCACTCCCCTTACATGTTCCGTGGAATCCCCGCTTCGATCCCATACATGAATCTCTTACTGCTCAATGCTGTCCAAGCTGTCATTGCGGTTTTCCTCTCATCGGATTTTCTGAAGAGAGATAAAAAACTCAATTCCACCGAAGTCGTCTACATGAGATCGATGACAAATGGTGATTATGTACTGGGCAAGACAATCGGTATCCTCATAGTTTTTATCGTACTCAATATCATCGTCCTCCTCATAGCCGCAATCTACAATTTCTTCTTCTCCGATGTACCGGTCGTCTTTCCTGCATACTTCTTTTACCCCCTCTTCATCAGCATACCGACACTCATATACATTTTAGGACTGTCTTTTCTCTTCATGGCCATCGTCCGGAACCAGGCTGTCACATTCATCCTGCTTCTCGGATACATCGCCACCACCCTCTTTTTCCTGCGTTCAAAGTTTCATTATATATTCGACTACCTGGCCTATAATGTCCCTCTCATGTACTCGGACTTCGTCGGCTTCGGGAACATGTCGAAGATCCTTATCCACCGGGGTATCTACCTTTTTCTCGGCATCAGCTTTATCTGCTTAACCATCGTGTTCATCAGAAGGCTCCCCCAATCGAAGCTGATGACGCACTGTGCCAGAATAGGTGCCGTTCTATTCCTCGCCGGCGCCGTCGTACTCGTCCATACCTACCTTACCCGGATCTCTGCAGGAGAATCGCTCCGACAGCAGATGTGTGAACTGAACAACGAGCTCATTGGAGCACCGAACGTATCGCAAACAGCATGCGAACTCGACCTCGTTCACCTGGAAAACGAGATCGAATGTCGGGCAACAGTAACGCTGGAAAATATGACCGGGCGTCACATCGATCGTTACATTATCAGCCTCAATCCCGGTCTCGAAGTAATTGATATTTCTAACCGAAATAACAGGCTGACATTCGATAGAAACTTACACCTCGTGACGATCGCTCCACCTCATCCGCTTGCACCAGGGGATCGAGATTCGCTTACCATCACGTATCGTGGGAAGATTGATGAGCGGGCATGTTACCTGGATATCGATGACGAAGGGAGAGAAAAAATATACCGAGCCTGGCTCTACAACATCGATAAGCGGTACAGCTTCATCACGCCCCGGTACATGCTGCTGACACCCGAAAACTTGTGGTATCCTGTTGCTGGCGTGCAGTACAGTTCCCTCCACCCCGAATATCGCCCTACAGATTTCATCACATTCAAGCTCAGGGTAAAGACGAATAAACAGTTATGTGCCATCTCTCAAGGTAAGGTCACGGAGCTAGAGGATGGCGATTATATCTACACTCCGGAGGTTCCTCTACCCGGTATTTCTCTCGCTGCCGGCCAATACGATCAGCGCTCAACTGTTGTAGATTCTATCACCTACAACCTGTTCATCTTGAAGGATCACGATTACTTTTCTCCCTCCTTCAATGAGATCGGGGATACACTGTCAGTGCTCATACGTGAGCTCAAACAGGATTTCGAAAGGAAACTCGAGCTTACCTACGCCTACCCCAGGCTCACGTTAATCGAAGTCCCCATACAGTTTTTCGCCTACCGGAGGATGTGGACAACAAACCAGGAGAATGTCCAACCGGAGATCGTTTTCCTGCCGGAGAAGGGTATATTAGTTCGTTCAGCCGATTTCAAACGGATCATGCATAATGCAGAGAGGCGGTCCGAAAGAAGGAATGAAGTTTTTACGTTGAGGGAAGCTCAGAGTCGTGTGTTCACGAGATTTGTCACATCGACACTCGCCTCCGGTGTCGGGGGGGACCGTTCAAGAAGAGAAGGTATGTACTCGTATCCCACCAACTACAATATCTTTCCGAACTGTTTTACCTTCACAAACCATATCAGGTCAAAAAAATGGCCCATCCTGAACGTGGGATTGGAATCGTTCCTCATGAATCGTCTCGAATCTTCGAGTACACCATTTGGTCGATTCTTCAGTGGATTGACGCCTACAGAGAAGACAAATATTGCATTGACAGAACACACGTTGCAGGAAATATTAACCGATCCCGATAAGCGTGATATCGCCTATGACGCGATCAGAATGAAAGGTGCCCACCTCTTTACCATGCTGCAAAGCAAAATAGGCGCTGACGCGTTCAACGATTTATTAACTCGTATCCTCGAGCGGAGTCGATTTCACCGGTTCGATGTGGAGCACTTCATTGAAGCATTGAAGAGTGAATACCAGCTCGATTTTGAGCCATACATCGAAAGCGTGTACCATAGCAGCAGCTTACCCGGTTTTATCATAGACGGCATCGAATCGTATCAGGTACTGGACAACGAACGAATCCGGTTTCAGGTGAGATTCATCGTATCCAATACAGAACCGGTCGACGGGCTCATCCTCGTGGCTATCTCCACGATGGACCGAGGGAGACCACGGTTGTTTCGGATGGGATCAGATGAGACCGAGTTGGAGCGTCTCATCGGCGTTCAGGCGAATCAGACGAAAGAGATCGGATTCGTTCTCGACGATACACCCCGTATAATGTCTGTCAATACGCTCGTTTCACGAAACCTGCCGTCTACACTGGACATCAGCTTCGAGGATCTCGAACTTGACGAGAAAACCGTACCGTTCGAGGGTGAACGAATCCTCGATAATCCTATCACTACCAGCGCCCAGCACGAGATCGTGATCGATAATGAGGATCCCGAATTCGAGATTCTCAATCCCCCCTCCACAGGCTTTCTCCGGAACATACTCCGGCGCTCGTCTCGAGAAGATCAAGAGAAGTACGTCGGTATCCGGGCATGGAGAGTCTCGAGACGGTGGCTCGCAACAATCCATTCGGATTTTTACGGGAAATATGTACGATCCGCCCATTACACGAAAGCTGGAAAAGGGGATACAAAAGTTGCCTGGAACGCCGACATACATGAAAGCGGATACTACGATCTATACTGCTTTACCAGCAAAGTACGCTCACCGTGGGGTCGCAGAAGGGGCAGCGATTTCGGTCATTACCATTATTTAGTCCATCACGACGACGGCGTCGATGATGCCTCACTGGATATCAACAACGCCCAGGAGGGTTGGAACTTCCTGGGAACCTACTATCTTTCTGCGGGAACCACGAAAGTAGAGCTCACAAACGAGTCGACGGGACGCCTCGTCTTCGCCGATGCGGTAAAATGGGTAAGACAGTGATAGCGAATATAATATATTGCAGTTTTGCCGCATCATGAACATGTTTCTAGCAGCGGTAAAAACGTATTCATTCGTGTAACTGTATAACTCAAACCGTGGGGGAATGTGGGCATGGTTTCAAACAGATGTACGTTCAAGTTGTACTTTGTCATCGGTCTCTTTTCATTCGTATGCTCTATGAGTACCATAGATGCTCTGGCACAGAGAGTACTCAGCCCGGAGGTTGCACTCGAAATAGCCCTGGCGAACAGTCCCCGGATAAGGGATTCCCAATTGAACCTGGAAAAGAATCACGAAAGATTAAATGCGACAAGAGCACGGCTCAAATCGCAGTTTAGCCTGTCCCTGACGCCCTTATCATACCGACAGACCAGGCAGTTCAACGACCTGTTTTCCACGTGGTATACAAACGAGACCAAGCAATCCTCGGGGACCTTCCAAATTGAGCAACCGATCAAGTGGACCGACGGAACGCTGCGTCTCATTAACTATTTCACGTGGAGGGACGATTACAGCAGCTTCCAGGATTTGAGCAGCAAGACGTATACGAATAATCTATACCTCAGTTTCGAACAACCGATATTTACATACAACAGAACAAAATTGGAACTGCGTGAGCTGGAGCTCGATTACGAAAACGCTTCTCTGAACTATTCTATTCAACGTCTCGAACTTGAAATGGAGGTCATGACAAGATTCTTTGAACTCTACCAGAAGAAGATGAGCTTGGAAATTGCGGTCGAAGAACTTGAAAATAATGAGCAAAATTACGAGACAATGAAAAACAAGGTTGAAGCAGGATTGGCCGCAAGAGATGAGCTCTACCAGGAAGAACTGAATTATGAGAACAGCAAAGCCAAAGTGCAAAACGAACAGGTTGCACTGGAGGATGCGATGGATTCCTTCAAGAGGCTCCTCGGCCTGTCGATATTCGAGGAGATTTCAGTGGAGGCGGATATATCCCACCAGCCGGTTGACATCGACCTGAAGCAGGCGATCGATCATGGATTGAAAAACAGGATGGAGTTACGTCAGCGCCATATCGACATCGAACAAGCTCAATACAATCTGACCCGGACGAGCGCCCAAAACGAGTTCAAAGGGTCTATTGAGGTCTCGTACGGCTCGATAGGTACAGACGAGCGTTTCGAGAATATCTACGATTCCCCTGAAAAATCTCAGGAATTTTCGCTCAGTCTCAATATCCCTCTCTGGGATTGGGGAGAGAAGAAATCACGCATCAAGGTTGCTGAAGCCGATATCAAAGCTTCAAAGTTCGATGTAGAGGATGAAAAGATCCAAATCATGATTGATATCAGAAGTATCTACCGCACCCTCCAGAAAAATGTAAGGCAGATTGAAATAGCACGAAAGGGTGTGCACCTTGCCCAGATGACGTATGAAATCGATCTCGAAAGATACGAGAGCGGTGATCTTTCCAGCTTCGATCTGAACCAGAAGCAAGCACAGCTTTCAGAGAAAAAGATGAGTCTCGTCGATGCACAGATAGGGTATAAACTCGCCCTGCTGGACATGAAGATTCAATCGCTCTGGGATTTCGAGAAGAATCAGCCCGTGTTACCGTTTGGGAGTGACAATTGAGGGTTTGCTTAGTGTATAATCAATAGGGATGCCTCGGTGATATCGCTTCAGAAACGTCAGGTGCTCTATCGAATTCCACTTCGTAAGAAACAGATGGACATGTAACAAACACAAGGAGTTCGTGGTGAAGGTTACAATAATCTTACTCATGGGATTGATCCTCCTCTCTTCGTGCGACGGTGATGAAACGGGGATGGAGACGGAGATCACCGTTCCCGTCTCGGTCGAGGAGATCAAGCTCTCATCGATCGAAGAATTCATTGTGACAACAGGAACCGTCTATGCGGCGAAAGATGCGCTGGTGAAATCGGAGAACCAAGGCATATACGACCTCCTCACCAATCCCGGCACCAACCGCACATTTGCACTGGGCGATTTTATTCAACAGGACCAGGAGATCATCCGTCTGAAGAATCAGGAAGTCATAAACAACATCAAAATCGATGCGAGGGAACTACATCTTGACGTGACGAAGAGAGAGTATGAGAAGCAGAAGTCGCTCTACGATAAGGGGGGAGTAACGCTCGGGGAACTGAAAACGGCGGAGCGAGAATACATCAATGCCCGGTACGATTACCAGAACGCCCTCATCGAGATGTCCAAGCTGAAAATCACTGCACCATTTGACGGGATTATTGTCGATCTCCCCTACTACACTCCGGGAACTCAGGTGGAGATGGGTTCGGAAATGGTGCACATCATGGACTACAGCAGACTCTATCTGGAGGTGAACCTCCCGGGTAAGGACCTGGGGCGAGTTTCGACCGGTCAATCCGTACGAGTGATGAATTACACCATGCCCGATGACACCTTGAGAGGGCAGATCACACAGGTCTCTCCTGCCATCGATCCGGAGACACGCTCGTTCAAGGCCACCATTGACGTTGACAATCCCGACCTGCTGTTTAGACCCGGCATGTTCATAAGGGCAGAAATCATTATCGCTCACAAGGACAGCGTCGTGGTCATCCCGAAGGACATCATTCTATCCAAAAGGAGGGGAAAAACCGTTTTCATCGTCGAAAAGGGTGCCGCCCGGGAACGCGTCCTGAAACTCGGATTGGAAAATCCCAGTGAGGCTGAAGTCACCGAAGGCTTGAAAGAGAACGAACGGCTGGTTGTCAAAGGATTTGAAGCCTTGCGGAACCGCTCAAAGGTGAAGATCATCCGGTAATAGAGGAAGTGAATAATTTCCACAATGAGAAAGCTTACAGAATTTTCAGTTAATCACCCCATTGCCATCTTGATGCTCGTTTTCGTAGTGCTGCTCCTGGGTTATATATCATTCACGAGACTCGGTATAGACCTCTTTCCGGACTTGAACACCCCACGCATTTTCGTTGAGCTGCAGGCGGGCGAACGACCGCCAGAGGAGATTGAACAGCGGTTTGTCGATCGCATCGAAATGATGGCCATGCAGCAGAGGGGTGCGGTTCAAGTATCTTCGATCTCCAGCGACGGATCAGCCCAGATCACCGTTGAGTACAGCTGGGATACCGATATGGATGCCGCTTTCCTCGATCTGCAGAAAGCGCTCACCGATTTCAGCCAGTATGAGGATATCGAAGAATTGAACTTGACTCAGCATGACCCAAATGCTGCACCCACCATGTTGCTTGGTCTCTCACACCCACAGATCGAGGATCTGGACGAACTGAGAAGGATTGCCGAGAACTATATCCGGAACGAGCTCGTTCGCTTGGAAGGAATCGCAGCGGTGGACATATCCGGACAGGAAGAGAAGGAAGTTGTCGTAGAAACGAATCATTACCTGCTCGAAGCCCACAACCTCACGCTGGATGATATCTCTCGTCGAATTCAAAGCCTCAACCGCAACGTCTCGGGTGGGCACATCGTCGAAATGGGATTGAGATACATCATAAAAGGGATCGGAGTTTTCCAATCACTCGACGACATTGGGAACATCATCCTCGCCTACCGAGAACCGGAAGAGCTACCGGCTCAATTACAGGAGTCACCGGGATCAGAGAGGATTCCCGTTTTCTTGAAGGACGTGGCAACAATTGCATATCGAAACAAAGAGCCCGAGAACATCGTCAGGATAAATCGACAACGCTGCCTGGGGCTGTCTGTCTATAAAGAGATGAAATCCAACACCGTCGAGGCAGCGCAGGATCTGTTGAAGGCCTTGCAGGCGATTCGGAAAGCACTCCCCGGCTACGAACTCACTATCATCCAGAATCAGGGGGAATTCATCACCAGGGCCGTGAACGAGGTGAAACAAACAGCGCTCATCGGGATCATACTGGCGATACTGGTCCTGTACGTTTTTCTCCGGCGGATCGGTACGACCGCCATTATCAGCGTCGCGATTCCCATCTCTATCGTAGCGACGTTCAATCTCATGTATTTCAAGGGACTATCTCTCAACATCATGACGCTCGGCGGACTTGCACTCGGTGCAGGGATGTTGGTGGACAACGCCATCGTGGTCATGGAGAACATCCATCGCAACCTCGAATCAGGGCTCACCATAAAGGAAGCAGCAATCGTCGGAACGACACAGGTGGGGAGTGCGATCACCGCTTCGACCATCACGACCATCGTCGTCTTCCTCCCTATCGTCTATCTGCACGGCGCCGCGGGAGAGCTCTTCAAAGATCAAGCCTGGACAGTGGCATTTTCTCTCGTATCATCGCTGGTTGTAGCGATCCTATTCATCCCAATGCTCAGTATCCGCTTCCTCAAAGAGGCTCCCACCATTACCCACCCGCGTTCGATACAATTTCGTTGGTATGCCGGTGTTCTGGACCAGGTCCTGAACAGGCGCTGGTTGACGATCGGTCTCGCTGCGGCCCTCGTTGGCATTGCAGTTCTCCTCATCCCTATTGTGGGCAGTGAATTCGTACCGAAAACCGATCTCGGTGAATTTTCAATCGAACTGAGGCTCCCCGAAGGCACAGAGCTGCACCGGACCGAACACACTGTCGATAACGTTGAACACATGGTTCGAACAATCCTCGGAGATGATGTCGAGACAATATTCAGTCGGATCGGACCTGTAACGGAAATCAGCAGCGACAAACGTGCAATCTTTGAAGGTGAAAACACGGCCACTATGAAAATCGTTCTCAGGGAAGATCATCGTATCCCATCCGATAAGGTGATTCCATGGATTAGTTCCGTCCTCACAGAAATTCCGGATCTAGAAGCAACATTCATCCAGGAGCAGACAGCCCTCCAGGCGACACTCGGCACGGAATCAGCTCCCGTCATTGTTGAGATCAAGGGCGAAGATCTCAATCAACTGGAGGCTCTCACAGACCAGGTCAAACAGCAGCTCGTAGCAATGAATGAGTTGTTTAACGTCGAAACCAGTTTTGAAGAAGGAAGGCCAGCGGTCGAGGTCATCATCGATCGTCTGAGAGCTGGACTGAGCGAGATGGACGTGAATGATATCAGCTCCCAGTTGAAGGATCAACTCATAGGGAAGGATGCAGGTCAATGGGAAAGCGAGGGTGAACGGAGAGACATCACTTTGCGATTACCCAGATTGAGTGTCAGTCAGCTCGAGAATCTATTCCTGACGAAGGGAAATCAAAAGATACGCCTGGGAGACATAACGTACATTCGCATGGGACGCGCCCCGCGGGAGATACATCGAAGAAATCAGGCCCGGATCGGAAGGGTTACTGCCCACCAGAGAGGAGATGAGCCATTCGACCGTGTCATCCGACGGATCGAGGAGAAGCTTGGTGCGATTTCCTTTCCACCGGGTTACCGGATGGAAATAACCGGCGAGGAACAGAAGAGAGAACGTGAATTTCGGAGCCTGAAATTTGCATTGATTCTGTCGGTTATTCTCGTCTACATGGTTCTCGCTTCTCAATTCGAATCGTTGATCCATCCATTTACCATCTTACTCACAATTCCGTTGGCAGGAGTCGGTGCGATACTGATCTTCTTCGTGCTCGGCAGATCTCTTAATATCATGGCATACATCGGTATCATCATGCTAGCCGGTATTGCCGTGAACGACTCCATCATTCTTGTTGATGCCATCAATCGACTGAAGAGGGAAGGGCTTCCCCGAAGGAATGCAATCATCGAAGCTGGACAGCGAAGAATCCGTCCAATCATTATGACCAGCATCACAACCATCCTGGCATTACTCCCACTGACATTCGGGTTTGGCGAGGGTGCATCGCTGCGATCGCCGATGGCACTCGCAGTGATCGGTGGACTCATCACTTCTACCATACTGACCCTCTTTGTGATCCCGTGCGTATACCTAGTGCTGGATCAGATGATAGGTGAAATGAAATCGAAATAAAACGAGAAACGCAGGGATACATATCCCTGTGAATCCGTCGGCAATCATTAACTGACATACTCGTTCTGAATGTATGAATATTTTCGAGTTTGCCATAAGACGAAAAACGCTCATCAGCATGTTGTTTATAGCTTTTACTCTTATGGGCTATATATCGTACAAACATCTGCCCCTGGAGCTCATTCCGAATACGGAACTTCCCTTTCTCGTTGTATCCGTCAGCACCAGACTTAACGTCGATCCGCACTATATCGAATCGCAAGCGGTCATTCCTCTGGAAGGGGCAATCGGCATGTTGGAAGGGA
>Ga0209427_10007014_pt1 | contig 12781 bp, 12 predicted proteins | sample DeeMarSWOR136_30_FD_187465 | JGI IMG/M metagenome (GOLD analysis project Ga0209427, IMG submission 187465) | Marine sediment microbial communities from White Oak River estuary, North Carolina - WOR-1-36_30 (SPAdes) (version 2) | ecosystem: Environmental > Aquatic > Marine > Intertidal zone >... | reverse complement strand
ATATCCGAAAGATCCTCCCATTCGCCGCCGCGTGCGAAATCCTTCACAACTGGCTGCTGGTTCATGATGACATAGAGGACGGAGACCATGTCAGAAGGGACCAGCCCGCCGTATGGGTGAAGTACGGAATTAACCACGGAATAAATGTCGGTGATTACATGTCCGAGAAGGTCTACGAGCTGATAATAAATTCCGATTTCGATGATCTGACCAAAGTCAAACTGCTCAAGGAAGTGGTTGATACCTCCCTGAAAACTGCGGAAGGCCAGACCATGGACATGAACCTTCGGAAGAATAACGATCCTTCCGAAAATGATTATATGAGAATGGTGGAGGGGAAGACAGCCTATTACCTAACGTTACCCATGGTTGGCGGGGCGATAGTTTCTGGAAAGCCCGAACTCGCGGACAAGATAAGGGAGTTCGGGATGAAGGTGGGACCGGCATTTCAAATAGCGGATGATATCCTTGATCTGACAGAGGGAAAGGGCAGAGGAGAGATAGGATCGGACATAAAGGAAGGCAAGAGGAGCATACTGGCGGTTCACTGCTCCTCGAAATGCAATGAAAACGAGAGAAGGAAACTTTTCGGAATCCTGAACAAACCAAGGAAAAAAACGAGCAAAGAGGATGTTCTTTTTGTTAAGAAACTTTTCGAGAAATACCATTCGCTCGAATACGCGAAAAAGAAGGCGAAATCCCTTGTGGAGGAGAGCAGAGAGATAACGAAAGGGATACCTGAGGAATTGAAAGAAATCCTTGATCAGTTCGCTAACTATCTCGTTGGCAGGAAGAAGTAACTTTTTCGAATAAAGATTTAAGTAAAGGGAAGGTAAATATTATTTATGGCTCAAAAAACCCCGGAAATAAAAACACCAACCCCTGTCAAAACCTCAGTAGAAAGGATTTCCACAGGGATTCCCGGCCTCGATGAACTGATGGAAGGAGGATTTGTAAAAGGTTCAGCCGTTCTTGTTACAGGAGGGACAGGGACAGGTAAAACCACTTTCTGTGCACAGTTTATCTTGGAAGGTCTTAAAAAAGGTGAACCAGGGGTTTACATAACCTTGGAAGAGGACCCGGAAGACATAAAGGGTGATCTGAGAAGGTTCGGCTTCAAATTTGAAAGATTCGAGAAGAACAATACGTTCAGAATGGCTTATCAGAATCCTTTCGAGATTTCCGATATCTCCTCAACAGTCGTGGACACGATAAATTCAATCAAGGCGAAAAGAATCGTTATAGATCCCATCTCATTAATAGGGATGTACATGAAGGACCCTGCAGCTTTAAGAAAGCGATTGTTCGAGATAATAAGGGTGCTTAAAAAAACAAATACAACTGCACTGATAACCTCGGAAGTAGAAGAGGATGAAAAGGGTCTTTCCAGGTTCGGTGTTGCGGAATTCATCGCTGATGGTGTTATAGTTCTGCATTTCCTTGGAATTGGTGGTGGGGTTTCTACGCGTTCTTTGCTGGTTAGAAAATTGAGAAGGACAAAGCACGGCACGGATGTTTACCCATTGGAAATAACCAGTAAAGGGATAATTGTCAAGAAACCTATTACCTGATTATTAAAAATTTACTCCTTTTATTAATTAATTTTCAAATCATGCCCTGCTCTTAACCCATCTGACCATTCTTGATAATGGGTACATACCTTCATGTGGAGCCCCCACTGCAAAATATCCCATTTTACCCACATGCGTAATCCTGTCAACACCCCTGATCGTAAGTTCGTCTCTGAGTTCTATCCCCCTATCGAAAGGTTCAACAGCAACAACTTGGGTCTCGGAACTTATGTATTTTAATGATTCCTTGATGTCTTTGACTGGTATTAAAAATATAGTTCTACACGTGGGGTGCGGTGTAGGCAGCTCTTTCATATTCTTGGCTATTATTATCGTCCAGTCCGTTTTCTCCGGGTGGAAAACTTTATGCCCTCTGAATTTGGAATATAACCGGGTATGGGAAACAACAGCATGCATTTCGGGTGTGGAAAACCCTCTTGGCAACCTCTCATTCTCTTCTTCCAAGCTTTCGGCAAGATTTTTAGCGTATTTTTCAGCATTCCCCTCAACAAAAGCTATCTGCGGTGAGAAGCAGGCTTCCTGGTCAAAAACAGTCAGATCATGTGCTGCCCTAATCGTAACCTGCTTTAAATCTTTGAACGCTCCCTTACCTATAAGCTGTATACCTCTTCTGGGGCCAAATTCAAGGAGTTCAACCTCATGTGGGGCTCCCTTCCTTATACCCTCAACTGACTCTCTCCCGCCCCAAGTACAAACGCAGTTTACAAAAGATAACAATTTATCCAGAATATCCCTCTTATCAGAAGGCCAATAAATTGCAGATGTGGTTTTGGTAATGGGATGCTCAGGGTCAACATCTGCAAAGGATTTAACAAAATAAGAAGCTGTAACAACATCCCTTGAGGACATTTTGGCTATATTGCAGTTTTTAGTCAGTATCCCCCTCACCAAACTCATAATTGTAACAGCAGGAACATTCCCCGCCAGCACGTGCAGCATGATACCCCTTGGTTGGCAATGAACTGAAGCCTCCCCTCTCGGAAGCCACTCATTCAGCAACCTCTTGTCTCCGAGCTCGCTCTTCAGCGTAGTTTCAAGAAATTCTTTGGAAAGCATACCATGAATCTGCTGCATTCCAAGCTCTATCATCGGTTTGGAATAACCCGTTATCCTGCATGTCAGGTCGACAAGCTCCTCCCTTTTGTCGTATTTTATAGAACCCCAAAGCTTTCCAACTTTCACCAAAAAATCTATTATTTCATCAATGCTCAGACTGTGCATCCCTTCCCTGTCAACATTCTTCATCAGCTTTATATCCTTATCAGAAATCTCAGGCAAACCTATCGTAAGTTTTCCTTCTTCACTCTCAAATATTTTTTTGTGTTTTGCCCCGGTTTTCACATTCCCTGCAATTATAAACGGCACATATTTCATTAAACCAACTTTACATTTTATTTTTACCAATTTAAATTAACAGCATAAATCTGTTTTCTTATTTCTTGGTAATAGCTTCCATGAATTGCTCAAGCCTGATTGCACAACCTCTTGCACCCAATTTAGTTGCTCTCCCCCTGTGCTCCACTATTTGCCCTGTCCTTCCGCATTTACACTTACTTTTCCATACTGCTCCCATATCCCCCGTTACGACAAATGCTGGATATGAATTCACAAAACAGCTCATAAGAACCAGAAGACCAGATTTCCCATCTTTAACCTCTTCATTTATATTTTTCGGATTCCTTGCTGACACATGAACCCAAGGAGGTACGTGCTTTTGGTGATTTTCACATTCAACAATCATGGTGTAGATATCTGTAAGCCCATATCCATCACGTATCTGATCACAATTTACACCGAAAGCCTTCGATACCCTTTCGATAAGCTCCCCCTTAGTTACATCCCTTTTAACGGTTTTCCATCCACCCGTTGTCACAAGTCTACTACCTTTATCAAGCTTTAATTCAATATTGTTATCTTCAATATATTCAACTAAATGCATGAATGCGAAGGGTGGCCCATAGATATGCCTCGGTCTTGATGTAGATTCTTTAATTTGCGAAATCAATCTTTCAGTCTCAAATTTCCCTTTTTTTACAGCAAAATATAAATTTTCTCCGAAATTAAAACCTTTTTGAAGAGCATAGCTCATGCCCTTTACAAGACCTGTGTCGGATTCTTGAGCAGAAGGCGTTAACATGAAAACAGAACCACTTGTAAAGTCTACATCTTTGAGAAACTGAATGGCTGACTTAACAGTTCTTCTTAAAGTAACCGCATCAAGAGGGTATCTACACGGTTTTTGGGAAGTTGTTGAACTACTGGTAGCAACCGATACAATTTCATTTTCCGGGATACTTCTTATTAATTTATCAACATCCCTAAAAGCATCCGATGGTATTGGCTGGATTTTTATAATGTCCTTAACTGTTTTAATATCATCTAGTTTGATGTTATTCATTTCCGAATACTTCCTATAATCTTTACAGTTGTTAAAATGGTGCGTGAAGGCTTCTTTAAAGGCTTCAAATTTCATTTTTTCGGCCACCTTCTCATCTAAATTAAATGGATTCCTTTGATCCAATAAGATATCTATTTTTGATTTCATATGTTCACCTCCAAAATATCATATTAGCAATTGACTCATTAAGATATATTAAATTTTCATGTGCTTTTCTAACGTTTTCACCGGCCGTATATATAACCAAAAAGGGTTTGCCTTTAAAGTAATCTAGAAAAATATCTCTCACTCTAAAAATTTCAGGACCCAAAGTCATCAATCTTAAAGCACAAGATACAAACAAACCAAATTCTGGTTTTTGTTTTGTTTTAATTATATCATTTACAGCATTTACCATACTTTTCCCACTTATAGAGAATGTATATAATTTATTCTTTCTAATTTTTGACATGGATAACATCGAATCTTTTAAAATCATAACAAATGGGCGTATCATTAATCTATTGTTCTCTACAACACCACAAGGAAAAAAGGGGAATCTTTTAATATAATATTTTTTATCAAAAATTATATCTTCTGGTTTATTCAGAATTCTTGAATATTCTTTAGGTGCTGGTTTGTTATTTATCTCGTAAATTATTTGTTTATTATCGCTGATTTTGGTTATAGTAAATTCTTTATTGAGTTCTGCACCGTGCCCGAAATCAGACTCAGATTTTAGGTCTGTTATTAAACATAAACAAACTATACTGTTAGTAAGAACTTTTGTGTCAAAAAATTGAAAATTTTTTGACATTTTAACATTGTCTATCGTTGAACCGCCCAGCATGTTAAAATCAGGTAATTCTTTCAACATCTCCTCTAAAACATCCTCTTCCCTCCCTATACTTTTCTGAAATAAGAACTGGGTGATTTTCATCCCCCCTGTTACAAATTTCGATACAGTACCTGATTTTATCACACCACCACCCAAACCTGGCATATTTGGAATTTCTGTACCTGCAATAATATCAAACAAAAATTTATTCTTCCATTTGCTGCTATTTAATTTGGCTCTGATGGCTTTCACACATTCTTTTGCAGCCTTCTTCGGATTCCTTTTTGTATTATTACCCACCCCCAAAGCAACATCCATGTTCGGGTAATCCAAAGCGAAGGCGGTAACACCTCTTGTATAGCATCCTTCCTGGGTCATAAAGCCGGCGACAGTGCCTCCTATTAATGGAGGATCAGGGAACTCCTTTTTTATACCGGAAAGAATAGGCTTGAATTCATTTTTGTAGTCAATTGTTGTGAACAAAAGAATGAATTTCGGATTGGGAACCTTATTCTTTATTTTATTTATCAGATCTTCTGCTACTCTTTTTCCATCCCACTCCCTGCTGACCTCAACGCAGACTTTCAGTTCTGGTTTATTTTCGAGCTTGGCTACAACTTGGTTTCTCATGCTTCCATGACCTCCAAAATCATCCTTTTTGCATTTTCCATTTCAACCTCTATTAAACCCCTGTTCGCCAATGAAGGTATAACCACGATGAGTGCTGTTGTTGGCCCAAGGAAAGACATTATAACTTCATGTTCTTTAAGTTCAAAGTACGATTTAGTTAAACCGTGGGCATATAACTCCTTGGATATTGAGAACAGATCACCAGTCAGACCCTTTATCAATTCCCACAAAGCAAGGTTCTTTAATTTAATTCCTTCAGAAGAAATTATTTTTCTGCCAGTTGGAATATACATTTCGAATAAACAAGCTTCTATATCCTCTATTTTAATTAAATCATTAAGGATCTCTTTTATAGTCATTTTTGAGACCATGATTAATTATTACTCAATTTCACTATAAAAAGAGAAATTTCCTAATTTAGAGCCTCGAAATGGACGGAATTTAGCTCATCCAGAATTCCGCTTTTTTAAAACGAGCAAAGTACCAATTTCAATAGACGGATGTTATGTTTATACACACTTAATACCAGAAATTGAAGATGAAATCCTCAGAGAATCTCTTAAAGAAAGATTAGTTCAGAGCGTATCTTCAATGCGTATTTGACCTTCATTGAATAATTTTTATAAGCAGAAGTCAATATATTATTATGAGAAGCGCTCAGACCCAGGCAGTCACGCTCGTTCTTATCTCCGGGATCGTTATAGCGCTCGCAGGAGCGGCCTACATGTGGGGGAAGCCCATGATAGAGAAACGCTCGACCATCACGCAGTTCACCTCCGCTGTCCGATTCATGGAGGACCTTGACAAAGAGATAGTGGAGATCGCGAGGAGCTGCGTGACACCGGAGGCGTGCGAGGAGAGCCTTTCCCTTCCCATCAGGGGCATGATGAACGTGAATTCGAACAACAACAGCATAACCTATGAATTCGTTATCACCCAACCGCTTCTCACGGAGGGCGAGATCCCCATCAATACGGGCAACACGGGGGAAGTCGCCGCCTACGGAGAAAAACCCGGTGTTATAATGATGAAGGGTGAGACAGCGGGAGATGTTTACAAACTGAGGTTCACCCTGCATTACAGGGAGCTTTACAGCGAAAGGCAGGGAAGGGGGTATAAGATAAATTTACAGGGCAGCGGAGCGGGAACCAGCAAGGTCTCGATAACCTACTCCGGAAGCGAGACACTTACCAGCCAGGGATGGTACGGAGGGGATCTGATTCTTTCAAAAATAAACATACAAGTTGTATAAAAACAGCAAAAACAAAATATAATTATGGGAATAAAAAAGGGCCAGACACTTGTTTTTGAACAGGTTTTGTTGTTCACCATTGGCGTTGCGATATTCATAGCCTCCTTCGCCCTATTCAGCATGTACCAATCCAGTTACATGTCCGTTATGAAATGGGACCAGCTAAAGGCAGTGAAGGAATACATGGTATCAAACATAATTGAGATATCAGAAAAACACGAATTTGACTCCTCTGTCATGCTGGAAATACCCAAGAGAATAGGAAACGATTATTACAGACTCACGCTGTCACCCAACGGCCTTAACATAAGTGTTTTGGCAGGCAACGAAAGGGATTATGATTTTTCTTCCCTGTACGGTCTGAACAACTCGTACAACCTGAGCGGGAGCGTTACCAGTGACAGGGGGAAGGTTATAATTTATAAGATAGGAAATTCAATTAAATTACAGTAAGGTCAAAAAATAAAATCGTCTAAAAAACCTTTCCCTGTTTGATTTTTATGAAAAAAATAAGGGTTCCGAAATCCCCGAAATTGAAACCCCTGAAGATAACACCCAGAAGGATAGTGAGAAGAATGAAGAGTGGTTACAGGAGCCTTCTCAAATACGGAGCTGGAGGTCTTCCCGGCGGACCCGGAGGGATCGGTCGAGGACTTTCCGCTGAGAACATCTACATAATGGGCATGGGAGGAGGAGGCGGAGCGATCTCGATGGCACCCGGAGTGATAAAACCTGAAAAGGTCGAACTAACTGTAAAACCCGGTATAGAAACCACGGTCAAAAAGGTTCCCGCACCACTGGGCTCCCCCCTTTCCAGTGAAGAAAGGGAGATGCTTCAAAACATAAATATTTCTTACCCCTTGATACCCCCGCACCCCATGGGAAAGGAGAAGGTTTATGCCTATGCAAGAATAAGGTGGGACCATAAAATAGAGGCAATGATTTACTCGGTTGTGGAGCCGGGCATTTCGGAAGGGGACAGAAAATTGGTGGAAAGTGTCAAGAGGGAACTTGAGGAGAGACTGGATATCGATTTCATGAAATTGGGAGACATCCGGGCGAAAGAGCTTCTCAAGGAGCAGATAAGGAATATCATAGAGGAGGAGGAAATACCCGGAACCAAGATGGATATACTCCAGTACTACATAGAGAGGGACATAATAGGCCTTGGAAAGATAGAACCGATGATGAAGGATCATGACATAGAGGACATATCCTGTGACGGCGAGGGCATCCCTCTCTACGTTTACCACAGAAACCCCTTGCTCGGTTCCATGATGGCCAACATACTTTTCAGGGACAAAGACGAACTCGATTCTTTCGTTATGCGTTTGTCGCAGAAGTGCGGCAAATCAATTTCTATTGCTGAACCTCTGGTGGACGGATCACTTCCTGACGGTTCCAGGGTTCAGGCGACATTGGGAACAGACATCGCCCGTAGAGGATCAAACTTCACCATAAGAAAGTTCACCGCTGAACCGCTCACCCCCATCCACATGCTGGAGTACGGAACGCTGGATTCGACCCAGCTCGCCTATTTATGGCTCGCCATAGAGAACCGGAAATCAGTTCTCATATCAGGCGGGACGGCAACGGGAAAAACCTCGCTCCTTAATGCGCTTTCTCTGTTCATAAGACCCAGCATGAAGATTGTCTCTATTGAGGACACCCCCGAACTCCGCTTGCCCCATCCGCACTGGATACCAGAGGTTGCCAGGACGCCCATAGCAATAGGGAAACGGGCCGGTGAGGTGAGCCTTTTCGATTTACTTAAAACCTCGCTGAGGCAGAGGCCCGATTACATAATTGTCGGGGAGGTGAGGGGAGCGGAAGCCTTCGTTCTTTTCCAGCAAATCGCAACAGGTCACGCCGGTCTTGCAACCATACACGCGGCAAGCCTTTCCCAGCTGATAAACAGGCTGACCACGCCGCCAATAAAGCTGCCTCCCACATTGATAGAGAACATAGACATAATAATCTTTCTCCTGCAGGCAAAGTCAAGAGACAGGTACGTGAGGAGGGCGAATGAAATCCTGGAGGTCACGGGTCTGAAGGGAGATAAACCAATGACAAGCATCATATTCAGGTGGAAGCCTGTTGTTGACAATTTCGAGAGCGTTGAAAAATCAATAATCTTGGAGCACATAGCGAAATCGCTCGGTCTAACAGAGGCAAGTCTTAGGGAGGAGCTGAGGGTTCGAAAGGAAATACTGGAATGGATGAAAGAGAACAAGATGTTTGATTACAGGAAAGTCGCTCGCATAGTCAATGGCTACTACACCAATCCGGACAAGATAATAGGCATGGTCGAAGAAGTATAAGGAGGCAGGATTTTCAGAACAGGTTGGCAAAGATCTAGATATTTTAAGGATGTGCATGATAGAGAAAATAGCTCTCAAGTTGTTCGGTGGGGTGGTAAAGCCTTACGAGGACTACTTTGATACGTTGAGGGAACGATTAAAACAGGCTGACATTAAATACACGGTCAGGGAATATGTCTCAACAAGTATCTTTTTTTCCCTGATTGTCTTGATATTGGTGATGCTGTTGTCCTCCTTCTACATAACCATGAGCACAGCCTACCTTTTCTATTCTTACACCCTTTCCATCATAATTTCCTTCGGTTCGGCAGCAGCCACGTTCTTCATGATCTATTATTATCCAAGCGTGAAGTCAAAGAACATACAGCACAGCATTAACAAGGATCTCCCCTTCACGGCAATATACCTGGCAACGGTTTCCTCTTCCAACATCCAGCCTTCCGAGATGTTCAAGATACTTTCCTCCAAGAAGGGTGAGGTGGGTAAAGAATTCGAGAGGATCTACAGGGACGTGCACATGCTGGGCATGGACGTCTCAACTGCCTTGACCAAGGCAGCGAACAGGACTCCGTCAACAAGGCTGAGCGAATTGCTGTGGGGAACCCTTTCGGTTATAACCAAGGGAGGCGATCTTCCCGAATACCTTTCGGACAAGGCAAAGGAACTCATGAGCCAGTACAGGAGGGCTCTAAACGATTACTCCAAGCAGATCAGTTTCTACACAGAGATATACATAACCCTGATAATAGTCGGGACGCTGTTCTTCATAGTTTTGTCCTCAATAATGTCCCCTCTTGTCGGAGGAGACATCCTTCTTGTGCAGACATTCCTCGTGTTCTTTTTCATCCCCCTTGTTTCGATAGGATTCATTGTTTTGCTGAAGGGTATATCACCAACAGGTTAGATATGTATGATTAAATCAATTGAGCCCAGAAGGAAAATACTGCTCATTTCTTTAATTGTCAGCCTGGTTCTGATCTCAACGGTGAGTTTGCTTACCCAGGATGTCGGGGCGATAATAAACATCGGTGTGATATGCCTCTTCGTAGTGGTCACGCCCCTTTTTATTTACAAGTACATAGAATTCCTCTGGTTGAAGTCAGCTGAAAGAGAATTTCCGAACTTCATACGAGACCTGGCGAGTCTCAAAAGATCAGGGATGACCCTTTCCGAAGCGGTCAAAATGAGCTCAAGAACCAACTACGGGAAACTAACGGAGGAAGTCCATAAGTTCTCCAACCGGCTTTCATGGGGAACCCCGTTCACGCGTTCCCTGGAGATATTCAGCAAGAGGTTCAAGAATTCGAAGATAATAAGCGAGGTTCTGGGCATAATGAAAGAATCCTACACCTCGGGAGGGGAGGTCTCTTCCACTCTGGATTCCCTGTCCAAAGACATGCTCACCCTGAGGGACGTCGAGGAGGAAAGGAAATCAATCGTCAGGCAGCATGTAATGATAATGTACGCCATATTCTTCATGTTTGTCGGGATCGCCCTCGCTATAATCCACGTTCTGATACCCATGATGATCAGCAACCCCCAGGCAATAACGGAAGGCAGTCCCATAATATTCGCCTTTAACGACCCGTGCATGGATATCCCACTCCCCTTCCCCTGCGAATTCTTCAAAATAATTTGTGCGTCCTTCAGCATAAGCGAGGGGGTCATCTGCTATTATATAGCATTGTTCTTTTCCGTCCTGATAGTGCAGGCAATATTCATGGGTCTCATAGCAGGACAGCTAGGTGAGAATTCAGCAATAGCGGGAATAAAGCATTCGCTCATAATGCTGGCCTCCATATTCCTCATATTCATGTTCGTTATCAGACTGGGGCTCTTACCAATATAAACCACGGATTTCAATAAAGACTATGACTTTCATTGAGGAGTATTTCATAAAACCCATTCTCATCAACGGCTTTTTCAACCCAGTTAACACCCTGATCTATTCCGTAATCCTCATATTAACGGCAATTCTGGTTTACCTCAAGATACTCAAACCCATGAACATCGAAATCAACCGGAACTTCACCTTCGCTCTCCTCCCCTTCATCTTCTTCGCCTCCACCACCCGCGTTCTACGGGATTTCACCTACTTCCTCGCCCGGGATCAGGCTATAACTTTAAACACGTTCGAACTCTTCCAGAATGACATCTTCTACCAGATCGGCTTGATCCAATCCGAGGGTTTCACTTATCTATCAACCAAGCTATCCCTAACGGGGTTTAACGGCTTCTATTCCTGGGTGATCGCTCTCTTCCCCACCCCGGGAAGCTATATACTTACGTTCGCTTTCGCTCTAATCTCTCTTCTGATCTCCCTAATTATTCAAAAATACACAAAAAAACCTTACTGGAAGATCATGGTCTTCATAGGCTTCTCCGCCTGCGTTCTCAATCTCTACCTCCTCCCTCCCCTGGATTTCGTTCCTTTCTCCATAGTTACGGGTGTCACGGTTTTGTTCGCAGCGGTCTTCTTCCTGCTGACCAGGTTTTCAAGTTTCATAAAATACGGAACAGTGAAAGGGATATTCACCAAGGAAAACTCCTCGTTGCTTTCGATACACATGCTCGACGCGAGCGCCACCTGGGCTGCTCTTTCCTTCTACGGCTATCTTGAGCAACACCCTCTGCCAAGGCTGGTCACAGACCTTTTTACCCCGGCAGGGATGTTCCTGCTCAAACTTATAGTCCTAATTCCTGTTCTCTACGTTATAAACAGATATTCGGAGGAGGGAGACTACAAGAACTTCCTGCTGATCCTTATTTTAATCCTGGGTCTTGCCCCTGGTTTAAGGGACATGATCCGCCTGATGGCAGGAGTATAATCTGTTTATTATTGAGAAGTCGTTAAAAATAAAGGTTTATAAAACTTACTGTTTCTACTAGTATATAACATCCTTACAGGAGGAGATTTCATGTCCAGAACTATCGGATCATATGCTAATGAACTGAAGGGTACACCAAAGTATGAAAGACGACCAATATTAGAAAAAAAGGTTCACACTAGGAGAGAATTCTTGGCAGGAGTTGGAGGAGCACTATTAACAGGAGCATTAGGTGGGAGTGTAGCATCATACTTTCTGTTTGATGGAAGAGACAAGAAAAAGAAAATAACAATGGCAGCGTACAGGATGCCGGGAAGACTGGAAAAGCTGCCTGTTAAGGGTGTAAGACCGATCATTGGGAGAAAAGCTGATTGTAACAACTTTGACCCGGTGTACTGCCATTTGATAATCAAAACGGAACACGATATGGATATGGATGGAAATCTTGACCCTCTGGAACTACATCTGTACTCGGAACGTGTGAACATCTCGAAAGGGGATTTCTTCAGAATGGTGGACAATTTTGAGGGAGCAGAAATGGTCGGATTGACGCGCCAGCCCGTTATTAGTGACATACCGATGAAACACCCTGACAGGAGAAAGGGCTTATACCCCAAGCCTTATAAAACAGAACACGGATACGTAATAAAAACCCTTTTCAACGGTGTAACGAAATACAAGTTTTACAGGCAGACGCCCTAACGGGAGAAAGTGTTCATCTTTATTTTTTATGAAGCCGCCCACATGGCATTCATAATATCCGTTTCACTTTTACCTTCCATCCACGCATCGAACGCCGCCTGGCATTGATTATTGGTTACGCCCTCGATAACCCCCCTAGTCCCTGAGACAACGCCCTCTCCTGGGCAGCACGCCCCCTTCCCTTCGTTCACTGTGGTGTAACATTTAAGGGAGGTGACGTATTCCTCCTCCTGCTTGGGCT
>Ga0209427_10007013_pt1 | contig 12782 bp, 4 predicted proteins | sample DeeMarSWOR136_30_FD_187465 | JGI IMG/M metagenome (GOLD analysis project Ga0209427, IMG submission 187465) | Marine sediment microbial communities from White Oak River estuary, North Carolina - WOR-1-36_30 (SPAdes) (version 2) | ecosystem: Environmental > Aquatic > Marine > Intertidal zone >... | reverse complement strand
CGGCGTCATGTCCTACCTGGTGAGCCAGCGCACGCACGAGTTCGGTATTCGCATTGCACTGGGCGCGCAAAAACGCGATGTGCTGAAAATGGTGATAAAACAAGGACTTATCCTAACCCTGACAGGTATAGTAGTCGGTTCGGCTATGGCACTTGCCTTAACCCGGGTTATTTCCAGCTTTCTGTACGAAGTGAGCCCTACTGATCCTATAACCTTTGTGTGCGTTTCATTTTTCTTGACCGGCGTAGCACTATTGGCCAGCTACATCCCCGCACGCAAGGCAGCAAGGATCGATCCGATGGTGGCATTGAGATGTGAGTGACTGAGAGAAAACTCAGAAGACAGCGTACGAAAGGGATCATAGATGAAGATAATGTGGCGTGACATGCGATATAGCATCAGGATGTTAGCCAAGAATCCCGGCTTTACCGCCATTGCCGTGTTGACACTGGCGCTGGGTATTGGCGCGAACACGGCGGTATTTAGCCTGATCAATGCCCGCGCGTGGCGTCCGACATTGGCGCGACGGCCAAAGGAGTTGGTGGTCGTCTACGGAATCAGTGCCTATCCGACGTACCTCGATGTTCGGAAGATGACCGACACCTTCTCGAGCCTGGCAGCGGTAAGTTTCCAATGGCTGGTATTATCGGTTGATGAAACGGTCCAACGTGGAATGGTTGGCCTTGTATCAGCCGATTTTTTCTCGACGTTCGGTATCACAATGGAGCAGGGACGCGCCTTTCTGCCCGAGGAGGAGAAGGCGGGTAGCAATATTCCGGTAGTGATCGTCAGCCATCAATTCTGGAAACGGGCTGGTACTGATCCTGATTTTGTGGGAAAGACACTCCGGATAAATGGTAGAACGTACACAGTAGTTGGCGTTGCGCCCGAGGGCTTCACCGGCTCTGTGGCTACTATGGGCCCCTTGGCGTGGTTGCCCCTCGGGATGTACGATGTAGTCGGTAGTCTCACTGCGCCACGGGGAGGGGACTTAAATGACCGGGACCACACCGCTCTGCTGCATCTGGTCGCACGCCTCAAGCCAGGCGTGTCGAAGGTCCAGGCCCGGGCGCAGTTGAGCGTGCTGGCCAAGCGTTTGTCAGCGGAATACTACCCGGATAAGGAAGAAGAGTTGGAGTTCACCCTCGCTCCCATAGCGCGGGCTTCGATATCCAGTCAGCCTCCTGGCCCCTCTCCATCTTGGGCAACCAAGATCGCGCCTCTCGCCGTGACAACTGTCGTTCTGTTTCTGGCGAGTATCAATGTGGCGAACATGCTGCTTGTCCGAGGTGTGGCTCGACAGAAAGAGATCGCGGTACGCTCGGCATTGGGGGCAAACCGGACTCGCCTAATACGCCAGTTGCTCACAGAAGCGGCAGTCCTTTCCGTGCTGGGGGGAACAGCGGGTGTATTGGTCGCGCATTGGGTACTGGATCTGTTTGACGCATTCCAGCTTTCGTCTCTGCCTGGGTCGTTTGTTTGGGTTTTCCACGCCGAAAGCGATCCACGTGTATTGGGAGCCAGCGTGGGTTTCTGTGTCGGAGCTGTTCTGCTGTTTGGTCTTGTGCCCACTCTGAAGCTGGCCCGACGCGATGTGATGACGCAACTCAAGGATCAGGCACAGATCGGGTGGTTTACAGGCCGGCGGCGCCTGTTCGGTTTCTGTACCCTGGGTGTAGCTACGCAGATCGCTATCTCCTTTGCCCTGCTCGTAACCGCCGGCTTGTTTGTACGTAGTGTCTCTCAATCCGGCAAAGCCGGATTGGGCTTTCGGGTTGACAACGGCTTGGTTGTCGAACTGGATGTTGGCATTGCGGGGTATGATGAAGTAAGGGGCCGCGCAACCTTTCGCGCCGTCTTGGAACGATTGGCAGGCTTGCCCGATGTGGAGTCAGTGAGTCTTGGTTCCATTGTCCCCTTCACGGGCGCAAGCTATTCAACGGCCGTTGGCAGAACCGGTCCGCCGGAGAATCCAACCAGCCTCTTCTCACCTCCACCCTCTGAGAGCGTCAAGGCGCACATCAATGTGGTCGGCCCCGAATACTTCAGGACTCTTGGCATACCTCTGCTGCGTGGCCGCGAATTCAACGACAGCGAGGTGGCGAAAGACACTGAGAAACACCACCGGGTAGTTATTATCGACCAGCCACTCGCGGAAAGACTCTGGCCGGGACAGGAGGCACTGGGCCAGTGGCTTCACTGTGGCGCCGACGGCCCACAGCAAGTCGTCGGTGTCGTTGCCGCTGTACGTCGGGCGCTGGTCGAGACCGCTTCGGAATCGCACGTTTATCTCCCGCTCTGCCGCAAGTACTCACCGGCTATGAATATCCACTTGAGAACATCAAAAGGCGCGCCTTCAACTGAGGCAGCTATGATGAATCTTGTTCGCCAGGCGATCCGAGGAGTAGACGAACAACTCCCGGTCTCGCGCATCAACTCTCTGCGCCGACTTATCAAGTGGCACCCGGAAATATACTCAATCCGTTCGCGGGCTCATCTGCTCTCTGTTTCTGCGGTCATCGGTGTGATTTTGTCAGCCGTTGGAATCTATGGGGTGAGGGCTCAGGCGGTGGCCCGACGCACGCGTGAGGTGGGATTACGCATAGCGCTGGGGGCGACCAAGGCCAATGTGCTTGGACGGTTCCTTCGTGAAGGGGCGGTGATCATCATCGCGGGTTTGTTAATGGGATTGCTGTTGGCCTTTGTTGCCGGGCGTCTTGTAAGTAACATGCTTTTTGGAGTCGGTCCGCTGGATGTGCTGACAATGCTGGTCGCGGTGGTATGTCTTGGTGGGCCGATGTTACTCGCCAGCTACATCCCCGCCCGCCGGGCGGCGAAGATCGATCCGATGAAGGCGCTGCGCTACGAGTAGTGAGATGAGGAAAGAATACAGAATGAGGGCAATAGAAAACAAGAGGATTAAACGATGATAACAATCTGGCAGGATATCCGTTATGGATTTCGGATGTTAACGAAGAGTCCCGGATTTACGGCCATCGCTCTGATCACGCTGGCGATCGGTATTGGGGCGAATACGATCATGTTCAGCGTAGTAAATGCACTGGTCTTTCGGCCGGTACAGGTCAAGGAATCCGAGAAGCTCGTATGCTGCAAGATCCGTAACTTCGGGCTCGGAATGATGCCCTATTCCGCTTATCAAACGATACGTGACGACAGTCCGGTATTCAGCAATCTGATGGTCCAGGACGATGGCTTGGGATATGTCACCTTAGCACATGAGGAAACGGCCGGGCAAGTCTGTCGGATGTTCGTTTCAGCCAACTACTTCTCCTTCCTGGGTGTTAAGCCCGCATTTGGACGGGGCTTTCTGCCTGAGGAGGAACGTCAGGACGCGCCCTCTGTTACAGTCCTGAGCTACCGCGCCTGGCAGCGGCTGGGCGCCGATCCGGAGATGGTGGGTCAACACGTACGCGTTAACAGCGTATCTTGTGAGGTCATTGGTGTAGCGCCGGAGGGATTCACCGGCGTCACGCACCTCGGTCCGGACCTTTGGCTGCCTCTGGGGAACTTTCTGCGCGTGGTTCGCCTGTCTCGGGGAGTGAACAGGCCTGGCAAAGAAACGAGTGACTGGGGTTATCCTGGCGTCGTACCAGTGGGACGACTCAAGCCCGGTCTGAGTATGTCGGCTGCCCAAGCGCAGTTGCAAGCACTATCCCCTCGACTCAAGGAGAAATATCCGAGACAATTGAAAGCGAATTGTTCGCTCTACCTCCACCATCCGCCCAAATTCGCCATCATCAATGACGACAGAGAGGGGGCCGCGATGTCCGGCTTCAGTCTGATCCTGATGGGAGTCTCTGCGGCCGTCCTGCTCATCGCGTGTCTTAACCTGGCGGGCATGATGATCGTTCAGGGGGCCAGGCGCCACCGCGAGATCGCCGTTCGTTTGGCTCTCGGTGGAAGCCGTATTCTAATCATACGGCAGTTGCTCATTGAATCGCTGCTGTTAGCCCTGCTGGGAGGAGCCTTCGGCCTTCTGCTGGCCTTCTGTAGCACGAGGGCTCTAAATACCTGGATAGCAGCTCTGCAAGGGCCTCATGATATCGGGGCCGCATTAAGAGTTGGTATAAACATGCCTGTACTGGCAGTTACCCTGGGTTTCTGCCTGATTGCCACTATTCTCTTCGGCCTCAGGCCGGCTCTGGGACTGTCTCGCCGTGATATCGTTAGCGAGCTGAAAGAATCAGGTAGCGTTACGCTTCTGTCATTCAAAAGGAAACGGGGCCGTTTGTCCATGCTTTGCCAGATCGCGCTGGCTGTCGTGCTCGTAATGGGGGCAGCACTGTTTACACGCGGTGCGGTGAAAGCCCTTCGACCCAATTCCGATTTTAGCTTTAACGGCAAGCTGCTCGTCAAGCTCGATACGTTCTCCGCAGGTTATGACATTGCGCGCAGCCAACAAGTGTATGAAACTCTCGTCGAACGTTTGCGGTCGTTTCCGGGAATACGGACGGTCAGCCTGTCCGCTTCATTTCCCTTCGCCGAAGGCGGCCATATTGGTTATGGCGGAATCGTCCGTGAATACGTACCGGGCATCGAAAACGAAAGGGATCGTGAACGTGGAGGGCCTCCGCGTCTGGTTAAAGGTGGCCCTGAGGTGCACCCAGTCGGAGCCGATTACTTCGAGGCGCTGGGAATGCCTCTATTTCAAGGCCGGCCCTTGAACCGTCTCGATAGTGTACCTGATGCGGAAAAGGTCGTGATCATTGACGAACAAATCGCTCGTCGACTCCGGCCGAACGGTAACGCCCTCGGGTGTCTGATTACATTTGGTTGGGAGACGTCACCCTACCGTGTGGTAGGGATCGTACCGACTTTGCGAATTGCCACTGACAGTGATGTTCCGTCCCCCCAAATCTATTTACCGATTTCGAGCGACAGTCGGCCTACCTTCATTCATATTCGCGCCGCAGAGACCCTGCCTGAAAATGAGGTCGCCCTCCAGGAAAAGATTCGCACAGTCATTCGAGAGATAGATCCTCAGTTACCAATCCTGTTACTGAAAAGTCTGGCGGACTGTTACTATGATAATCCTTCCGTTTGGATGGCGACAATAGGTGCAAAGCTGGCAGCCATCTTCGGGGCGATGGCACTGTTTCTGGCATCGCTGGGGATCTACGCGGTCAAGGGCTACATGGTGGCTTCGCGCACTCGGGATATCGGCATTCGCAAGGCCCTTGGCGCTACGCACCGTGACATCATGGGCATGGTCATCCGGGAAGGAATGGCACTGACAGTGATAGGATTGATCGTTGGATTGTTTCTGGCCTTTGCCGCAGGGCGTCTGATTGGTAGCCTGCTCTACGGCATCCGGCCCGTCGATCCGATTAGTATCATCGTGACCGTGGTCTTGCTCGGCGCCGCTTCGTTGTTGGCCAGTTACATCCCGGCTCGGCGTGCGGCAAAGGTCGATCCGATGGAGGCGCTGAGGTACGAGTGATTAGGAAAGAGTACAGAAGACAGAACACCAAAGGGATGAGAAATGAAAACGATATGGTACGACATTCGTTATGGGCTTCGCCAGTTGCGTAGGAGCCCCGGTTTCACGGCGGTTGCGGTGCTTTCTCTGGCCCTGGGCATCGGAGCGAATACGGCGATTTTTAGCGTCGTCAACGCGGTGCTTCTGCGGCCGCTACCTTTCCGAGATCCAGAGCGCATCGTGCAACTGAGTACGTACCGTCCAAAAGACGGAAAGACATGGCGCAGCAACACTCTCTCAGATTTCGCAGAGATTCGAAAGCGTAACCGTGTGTTTGACCAATTTATCGCCGTGAAGCCTGCGTGGTTTGTGGATATCGATGGAGACGAACCTCGCTACGTCCGCGGCGCGGGCGTACCCGCGGAGTTCTTTCCAATGCTGGGTATCTCGCCGATCTTGGGCAGGGGCTTCCATCCGGAGGAAGAGCAACCGGGGAAAGATCAAGTTGTTATTCTGAGCCATCCGTATTGGAGCCAGTGCTATGGGGCTGATCCGAATATTGTCGGGCAGACAATCACCTTCAAGGAAGGAACATATGTTGTTATCGGTGTCATGCCACCTAATTTCCGGTTCTTGGAGCACAGAGATGTGTGGAAACCACTGGCGCTGACGGCCGAGCAAGCACAAAGCCGATTCAACTACTTCAATGCGAGGATAGTCGGCCGTCTCAAATCCGGGATCACATTGGAGCAGGCTGAAGCCGAATTGAACGTCATTAGCAGCCAACTGAGCGAAGCCCATGAACGTCGTTCGGAAAGGGATTTCCGGCTGACAGTCCTCCGTGATCATCTGGTCGCTGATGTCCGATTCTCGCTCTGGATGCTCTTTGGCACCCTGGGTTTTGTGTTGCTCATCGCCTGTGCCAACGTCGCCAACATGCTTTTAGCGCGGTCCGCTAGCCGGGAACGAGAAATAGCAATCCGTGCCGCTCTGGGGGCAGGACGCTCGCGTTTGGTGCGCCAATGTGTGACCGAAAGCCTTATGCTCTCTCTTGTCGGGGGCCTTGCCGCTTTGCTTCTGGCTTTTGCGCTTCTTGATGTGATGAGGGCTTTTCTTCCCTCTGATATGCCTCGTGTCTCGGAGATCCGGATCGATGGCTGGGTACTCGGTTTCACGCTTATAGTTTCTCTGGTAACGGGTACATTGATCGGTCTTGCTCCGGCGCTGCGTTTTGCTGAAATGAGAATGGGCAAGACCCTCAGAGAGGGTCGTCTCAGCCTCGGTAGCGGATGTCGTCGCCATGCTCTGCAAAAAGGGCTACTGATCTGCGAAGTTGCCCTGTGTTTAATGTTGTTAGATGGCGCGGGTCTGATGATCAAGAGTCTGAGGCGCCTGACGAACGTGAACTTAGGTTTTGATCCCAGAGACGTGTTGAGTGTGGAGGTATCCTGGAGAGGATCCATCTACGAACAGCCGAAGCCGTATTTCCGCGAACTCATGGAGCAGGTCCCGAAGTTGCCCGGTGTCCGCATGGCAGCCATCGGCAGCCTGCCGCTTCTTGGCAGTAGCGTGGGCAACACCTTCAACATAGCGGGACGGGATGTCTCTGTGGACGGACAAGAACCTAGCGCTGACTTCATTACGATCAGCAAAGACTATTTCGTCACATTGCGGATTCCTCTGCTGGCCGGGAGTGTATTCAGCGACGAAGATTATGGCGATGGACGTTACGTGGCGCTCGTCAATCAGACGTTTGCCCGGCGCTATTTCCCCGACGATTCCGCCGTGGGCCAGATCCTTACCTATGGCGGTAAGTCGTGCCGCATCGTGGGAGTCGTTGGCGATGTGCGTCCCAAAGGCTTTCGCAGTGACGTCATGCCCACTATCTACTCTCCGTATCTGTATTCCGGCTGGGGAAGCTCGGGCACTTATTTGATAGTTCGTGCACAAGGCGCCCCGGAAACATTATCCGCAATGATTCGCCAGGAACTCCTCCGGCTTAGTCCCCGCCTTCCGGTCAGGAGCATGAGAACGATAGAAGAGATGCTGGCCCTTGGAATAGCTCCGATGCGCTTCAACACCAAATTGCTCAGCCTCTTCGCCGCGCTGGCCCTTATCCTGGGCGCAGTTGGCATCTACGGTCTGCTGCAATACAGCACGACACGACAAACGCACGATATCGGCATCCGCATGGCCTTGGGCGCCGAGCAGACGGACGTTCGGTGGATGGTATTGCGCCGCGGGTTGAAACTCACACTGGTCGGTATCGCCGTCGGCATCGCCGGGGCCGTGGCCCTGACGCGCGTGCTGTCAAGTCTCCTATACGATGTGACGCCGACCGACCCAGTAACACTGGCGTGCGTATCGATCGCCCTGACCGGCATAGCCCTACTGGCCGGCTATATCCCGGCCCGCCGGGCGGCAAAGATCGATCCCATGGAAGCTCTGAGATACGAGTGAAAAAAGCAGCATACAGAACACAGAAGACAGAATACAGAAGGAATCATAAATGAAGACCATATGGCATGACATACGATACGGCGTTCGGATGCTTCTCAAGAAACCCGGATTTACGGCTGTGATCATTTTGACGCTCGCTTTGGGCATTGGAGCCAACACAACCATCTTTAGCTTTCTGGATCGCGCCATATTGCGACCGCTGCCTGTGAAGAACCCGGGACAACTGGTCAAGCTGGAATATCAATATCAATATCAACATGGCAATCATTCCGGTGTGGATAAGGATAATAGTTTCACTTATCCAATGTATGTGAGCTACCGTGATCAATCTGAGGTGTTTTCCGGACTGATAGCTTATACACCATTTGGCAAGATGTCTGATCTGTCAGATGTGCGTGTGGGTAATTCCGTCAAGCGCGTCGCATCATTGGCTGTCTCTAGCAACTATTTTTCTGTTCTCGGTATTCAACCGGTGATTGGGCGTTTCTTTCTTCCGGAGGAGGAAAGAGGGCATGGTGCCCAGTCTGTTGCCGTGATTAGTCATGGGCTTTGGTGTCGTTTATTCGACAGTGATCCGGCAGCTCTGGGTAAAACCATTTCTATCAGTAACCATATACTCACGGTCGTTGGTGTAACACCACCTGAGTTCACGGGAACCGTGGCGGCGATGAATCCCGGAGTATATGTTACCCTTGGTACGTTACGGCACCTGGGCAATGTCGTGTGGGACAATCCCGGTAATTTTTCACTGTTTGTGTTCGGACGTCTTAAACCGGGAATGAGTCACGCCCAAGCCGAGGCCAAGCTCCTTGTTCTGACAGAGCAGATCAATCTAATGGATTCTGGTAGAACCGCCTATACGAGTTTTATGATCAAGGATGGAAGCCGGGGTACAAATCTCGTTGCTCATGAAGATTATTATTGGCTGGTCGTCGTTTTGTTTCAGGCGCCCACGATGCTGATCCTTTTGGTTGCCTGTGCCAATGTGGCGAATATATTGCTGGCCCGAGGGATGATGCGTCAGAGAGAAATCGCCATTCGCCGGGCCATGGGAGCTCATCGTCGTGACATCATACGACAGTTGCTGGTGGAATGTTCACTTATGGCGCTCTTGAGTGGTGTCTGCGGCGCCCTCTTAGCTCATTGGTTGACATTCACACTTCGCTCGGCCCTGCCATTCATCCGACAATTAGGATTACCGGTAGGTGTCGATGGGCGCGTTCTTTGTCTGACATTGCTGGGATCGTTGGGTACCGTGTTTCTTTTTGGCCTTGTGCCGGCTTTGCAGGTATCACGCCCTAACGTGATAAACGTTTTGAAGGATAGCATCGGAAAGGGCACTCTATTTTCCCGACGCTTTAACTTGCGGAACATTCTGGTGGTTTTCCAGGTGGCTTTTTCCGTGATTGTATTATCGTTTGGTGTATTGTGCTTGTTGAGTTTGCGCGCGCTTCGAGTTGCAAATCCGGGTTACGATCACAAAAGAGTGTTAGCCGTATCCATTCATCTTGAAGACAATTCACCCGTTAACATCGACTTTAGACAACTGTTCATGCATTTGCAGGAGCGAGTGTCATCTTTTCCGTATGTAAAGGCCGTCAGCCTTGCATCGGGTGTCCCGTTGACGGCAATAGGGAGGAATAAAACGAATGCGGGATATATTGAAGATTTTCAGATGCCCGCAGATGGGACGCAACCGCAATGGGCGTTTACGAGGGTTGGCCCAGGGTACTTTCGGACGCTGGGTGTTCCTTTGTTGCGGGGACGGGACTTTACACCGCAAGATGGCCCGGGGACGTCCAGGGTAATGATTATTAATGAACTAATGGCGGAGCGTTTTTGGCCGGGTCAGAACCCGATCGGCAAGCACGTGAATGTCGGGGGTGGGCCGCGGGAAGTAGTTGGCGTGGTCAAGGCGGTCAAGTTCCGTAACCTTCGTGCAAAACCTGAACCATTGTCGTTCTGGCCCCTCGCACAGGAAGTGCATTCAAATCTCCAGCGAACGCCCGCCGACAAATGGGACCTGCTCATCCGTATCGAGGGCGAGCAGCAGTCACTGGTGTCCTTATTAAGGGGGGAATTAGAGTCTGCGGGTCTGACGCCGGCAACGTATAAGATAGGTACCCTTGCTGAGCGTGCTAGTGAATTGCACACGGGGCAACGTGTCATCGCCGCCCTCTTGGGTGTAATTGGCGCAGTGGGACTCTTGTTTGTGGCGACCGGGATTGCCGGTGTTATGGCTTTCGAGGTTAGTCAGCGGACCCGGGAGATCGGCATACGCATGGCATTGGGGGCCCATTGGAAGGATGTGCTGCGATTCGTGTTGCGCAAAGGAGTCATCCTAACGGGTATTGGCTTGGGGCTTGGCCTGGGACTGAGTTGTGTCCCTTGTTATATCTTAACCCGCTTAGTGCCGGAATTCCGTTTTGTTGATGAGTACGCCCTCTACGGCGTGCACATGTGGGATCCGTTGACTTACTTCTGTGTCATACTGCTTGTGTCGTTCGTCATGCTCGCGGCCTGCTACATCCCGGCCCGCCGGGCGGCAAAGATCGATCCGATGGAAGCACTCAGATACGAGTGATTCAATGAGAGTACAAAAAACAGAATTCGGAAGGACAGACAAATGAAAACCATATGGCACGACGTGCGTTATGGGCTTCGTCAGTTGCGCAGGAGCCCCGGTTTCACGGCGGTGGCGGTGCTGTCACTGGCCCTGGGGATTGGGGTGAATACGGCGATCTTCAGTATGATCAACGGCATCCTGTACAAGTCTTTGCCGGTCCGCAATCCGCACGAGTTGCGTGTGATCAACTGGACATTTTGGGTAGTTCATAATCCGGATAAGATGCGCCAACTTGGAGCGGCATACTCGTGGCTCACTAAGCCTGGCGAGCACTCCAACGGATCCTTCCCGCATTTCGCCTATCTGGATTTCGCCAGGCAGACACAGGGTTTCTCCGATCTTTTTGCCTTTTCCAACGGTGAGCATCGCGTGACGATCAATGCCGACGGTGTTCCGACTTCGGCCAATGCGGGGATGGTGTCGGGCAACTTCTTCAGGGGCTATGGCGCACGGGTTCTCATTGGAAGACCAATCACACCCGAGGATGACCGCCCTGACGCTCCGCCGGTGGCCGTCCTGACCTATCGGCTTTGGCGTCGCGTCTTTGGTCTCGATCCTCACGTCATTGGCCGGACTCTCATGGTAGGCAAAACAGGTTTCACTGTCATTGGCGTACTGCCTCGTCGTTATGTCGGTCCCATGGCCGGTGAAACGCGAACCGATTTCTATGTGCCCCTGGCGGCTCAGCGGCAACTTCTGCCCGGTGAGAGGTGGTTGGATTCAGATAACGCATGGTGGGTTCAAATGATGGGGCGGCTGGCTCCCGGGGCCGATGAGGCTCAGATCCAGGCATCATTGGAGCTTCTGTTCAGTCATGTTGTTCGTCGCTCCGGAGCGGAGATTGACCGGCCCGGGATCTTGTTGGAGAAAGGTCATCAAGGGGTGCAGAGTCACCATAGAATACCGGCAGACCTCTGCTGGTTCGTGCTGATCGTGGTGAGTCTGGTCCTGCTGATCGCCTGCATGAATCTGGCGGGCCTGCTTCTGGCTCGGGGGGTGGCCCGTCAACATGAGATGGCCGTGCGGGCGGCGATGGGCGCCGGGCGGTGGCGTCTCATACGTCAGTCACTCACCGAGAGCATGATCCTGTCACTGGGAGGGGTTTGTCTCGGATTGCTGTTCTCCGTATGGATAAGAGAGGCAGTGAGCGGTTTTATCTTCGATCCGTCAAGCAATCAAAACTTCAACCTACCGATTGATGCGAACCTCCTACAGATTGATGCGATCGTTTTGATGTTTGCGCTGGCCGTTGGCGTGGCCGCCGCCTTATTGTCCGGTCTTTTTCCGGCATTGCGTGCCGGCAACACCGACCCGTCGGCAGGGCTCAAAGAAAGCGGGAGCCGCGGCGCTCCCCGGCTCCGGCTGCCGAAGGTGTTGGTCACGGCGCAGGTGGGACTATCCGTCCTTTTTGTCGTGATCGGCGGACTCTTGTGTCGAACCCTGATCAATCTCTATCGAATGGATCCGGGATTTGACACGGAGAACCTCTTGTTGGTTCCAATCGGTCCCGGCAAGTCCCTGTCCCCCCCGCGAGATAAGCAACGCTTCTTTGATTCCGTGCGTCAGAAGATTGCAGGAATCCCCGGCGTCCGGTCCGTCGCCCTCTCAAATGCGACATTGACGGGTGGATCAGGATGGATATCTACCATATCGATCCCCAGCCGTCCCGATGAAAGGCCGCGCAAGTTATTTACACTGAGCGTGAGTGAGGGATACTTTGCGACCATGGGGATCAACCTGCTGAATGGGCGCGACTTCCGCGTAACGGATACAGAAGACTCCGAGCGTGTCGTCATCGTCAATGAGGGATTCGGACGTTTGTGTTTCCCGGAAAAGAATCCCCTGGGCCAGTTCATTATGATTGATGGTGAACAACATAGAATTGTGGGTCTGTGCAGTAACCACAAATATTGCGGCTTGCGCCAAAGCATTTCAGCGACTCTTTATAGATCTCATAGTCAATTCGAGCTGTCCAGTATGATCTGCATGATACGCAGTGTGCTTCCCCCTTTGTCTCTGGTCCCTGCCGTGCGCAAGGCCGTGGCCGATCTCGACCGGAACCTGCCGCTGGAGGGGATCACGACGCAGAAACTCGCTATCAAGGCGTCTCTTCGTCTGGAACGCCTCATGACATCGCTTTTTGGCAGTATTGCCCTCCTGGCCCTGGCGCTGTCCTGCATCGGCCTGTATGGGATCATGGCCTACAATGTCGCACGCCGAACCGGTGAAATGGGCATTCGCAAGGCTTTGGGCGCC
>Ga0209427_10007010_pt1 | contig 12784 bp, 19 predicted proteins | sample DeeMarSWOR136_30_FD_187465 | JGI IMG/M metagenome (GOLD analysis project Ga0209427, IMG submission 187465) | Marine sediment microbial communities from White Oak River estuary, North Carolina - WOR-1-36_30 (SPAdes) (version 2) | ecosystem: Environmental > Aquatic > Marine > Intertidal zone >... | reverse complement strand
CTTCAACTACACGCCTCCTCTGTGGACCGCAGTCATGTTTCTGCTTTTCGTCGTCCTTGTGGATTTCTTCGTGGTTGCCCTCCTTATCCTTGGAAATCTAGAGATGTTTGCAAGCCCCCTGGGTACCTGGGTCCCCTTTGTTTTGATCTTTCTTGCCACGTATATTACTGGAAAGATTGTGATGAGCCGGAAGTCACGAAAAGTTGCCAGCGAGGGCTCCACATAGGAATTCGTTTCATATGGCGAAGAACATGACGATCTATCAAATCGATGCATTTACGGACAGAGCCTTTTCAGGAAATCCTGCAGGGGTGTGCATACTCCAGAAGCCAATCAGTGCTGTAATGATGCAGCAGCTTGCCACCGAGATGAACATCTCCGAGACGGCGTTCGTGCTGAGACACAATGAGGTCTTTGACCTTCGATGGTTTACCCCTGCCGTCGAGGTCGATCTCTGCGGCCACGCAACCCTCGCAAGTGCCCATATCCTGTGGGAGATCGGAGCGTCCGACTTCAGTGAAACCATCCGGTTCAGCAGCCGAAGCGGTGAGCTGCGGGCATCACGCAAGGGAGAATGGATAGAACTGGATTTTCCTGTGGAACCCCCTCGTGAGACCGAGGCTCCCGGTCCGCTGCTGCAGGCTCTCGACGTGCAGCCTCAATGGGTTGGGAAGAACCGCTTCGACTACCTGGTGGAGGTGGACTCGGAAGAAAGGGTTCGCACCATGTGTCCCGATTTTTCGCTGCTCGTGAAAGTGCCCTGTCGCGGCGTCATCGTGACAAGTGCGGCCCATACCGGGGAATACGATTTCGTGAGCAGGTTCTTCGCGCCTGCCGTGGGAGTGGATGAGGACCCCGTGACCGGTTCCGCACACTGCTGCCTGGCGCCATACTGGCAGAATAAGCTGGGCCGGGAACCACTCACGGCATTTCAGGCGTCGAAGCGTGGAGGGGTTCTGATGGTTCGCGTGCGGGATCAGCGGACCTTCATGTCAGGCAAGGCGGTAACGGTGCTGAAATGCGAGCTCATGAAGGGGGCGGTTTCATGAAAGAAAAAGGAGATCATTACAACGATTCGACGATCGAACAGGAGGACGGCCGAAAGTACAAATCAGCCGGCCTGCTGGTGAAGAAAGGACTTCTTCTCGTTCTCTCGGATAATTTCTTCGGTACATCCTTTGTGATAGACAAAAACGAGACGCTCATCGGAAGGGGGAATGAGTGCGACATCCGCATAGCTGATCAGCTCATAAGCAAGATCCACTCCAAGATATCTGTGGATGAGGAGGGTCTGTTTTCCATTGAAGACCTGGGTCCCAAGAATCCCACACACGTCAACAAGAGAGAGCTCAAGAAGAAGAGGCAGTTACTCTACGGTGACCGCATCGTGATGGGTGACACGATACTCCGCTTTTTTCTCGAGGAGAAACTTGAAAAGAAGTAGGGGGAAGGGAGGGGCAGGTGGACGCAGCGGATATCCCGTTTCAGGCACTTCAAGGCTTCTCCGATGATGAGCTCATCATACGATCGGGAAAGTTATACGAGCTCATGGACAGGCGGCGCTCCATTCGCCAGTTCTCGGATCGGCCCATCCCTGAAGAGGCGGTGAAGAACTGCATCCGCGCGGCCGGCACTGCACCGAGCGGTGCGAACCAGCAGCCATGGACCTTCGTGCTGGTAAAGGACCCTGCGGTGAAGCGGTCGATCAGAGAAGAGGCAGAACGGGTAGAGTACTCCTTTTACACCGAGTGGGCTCCCGAGGAATGGAAAGAGGCGCTGAGGCCTCTGGGTACGGGATACCGCAAGCCTTTTCTCGAAAGGGCTCCCTATCTCATCGTGATCTTTGTACAGAAGTACGGCCGTGCCGGGAACGGTCAGAAAATAGATCACTACTATGCGCAGAAATCGGTCGGCATCGCAACGGGTTTTCTCATCGCTGCGTTTCACATGCTTGGCATCTCCACACTCACTTATACGCCTGCATCAATGGGTTTTTTGAGCCGCATACTGAAACGTCCTGAGCATGAGCTTCCCTATCTGATACTGGTGCTCGGCTATGCAGACGATGATGCGCAGGTACCCGACATCGGGAGAAAGAGCTTTGACGAAATCGCGATCGTGATGTAGTGTTCGCGCAAGAAACGGGTCGCCATGTTCCCCCGTCAAGTGTAGTATTGACACATTGATACACCGGGGGGAAACAGCCGCATGGAATCCAGGGTAAACAGAGATTATCTCATCGTTGAAAGGGCCATCAGGTATCTGGACCTTCATTACAGGGAACAACCTGACCTCGAAGATATCGCAGGCCAGGTGCATTTGAGCAAATTCCACTTTCAGCGTCTCTTCAGCCGCTGGGCCGGGGTTAGTCCCAAGAAATTTCTCCAGTACCTCACGATCAGCCATGCGAAGAAACTGCTCGAGGAATCGAGAAGCGTGCTCGACGTTACGTACGAGGTGGGCCTGAGTGCTCAGAGCCGTCTCTACGACCTGTTCGTCAATTTCGAGGCTCTGTCACCGGGGGAGTACAGACAGCGTGGCAAAGGCCTTCTCATCGCGTACGGGTTCCAGCCCTCACCCTTCGGGGAGTGTCTCATTGGTCGCACGGAACGGGGCATATGCTGGCTAAGCTTCGTACAGGAGGGCGATAGAGATGTTGCAGTGGATGCGCTGCGCAGCCACTGGAGCGGAGCACGGTTCGAAGAGAATCAGAAAAATATCAGACCGCTTGCCGAGGAGACCTTCAGGCCCTATATGTCCGGAGAAGCGGGTTCTCTGGGTCTGCACCTGCGGGGAACGAATTTTCAGATAAAGGTGTGGGAGGCGCTCCTCAACATTCCACCCGGGTATGTCCTTTCCTACGGTGCTCTGGCTGGGAGAATAGGGAATCCTGCTGCAGCGCGGGCGGTTGGAAGCGCTGTAGGGATGAATCCCGTTTCTCTCGTGATTCCCTGTCACCGGGTTATCAGGGAAACGGGGGTGACAGGGAACTATCGCTGGGGAGGGACGAGAAAGAAGCTGCTCCTGGGATGGGAGACGGCCAACAGAAGCACCCTTGTAAAAAGGAATTGAACGCTTTTTGTGACCGGTGCCGGCTCGGCCTTATATTTTCCTTTAAAAAATCATTGACTACCCTTACAATGTATCACCTGTTATCCTGCCACTGTGCAGGCTTTTCACAGGGTAAAGTGTTTCGTGGATCTGCCGCACGGCATGTTCTGCGCAGCGGAGTGAAGCGCGAAGAAAGTTGGCAACAATGCACAAAGTGTTGTTTGAACTGATGTTTCCCCATGAGTTCCTGGTGGACTTTTCGGGCTTTCAGCCGGGAAAGCAGAATCCAAAAACCTATACACTGCCGGCTCGGCCCGGGAGATACTCCTTCGAATACCGGATGTCCAATTTCGTGATCGACCATGACCTGGGTGCCCTGCTCAACCGTGAGGAGATCACGGAACGGGTGGCACTGATCGTTGACCGGATCGGTCAGCGGGCCCGCGCACTGCTCTCAAATACCGAGTAAGTGCTCGTAGAAATATTGATGCAAGCTGGTATAATAGGGTGTGGAGGGCCGTATGGACGACACCATCATAACCAGCAGCAAGGTGGGGAAACGGCTGGAATGCTTGAAGAAGCGGGAGACCCTGCAGCTTCTCTATCAGGGTACGGCAATTGCGATTACGGCACAGATTACCATTGGGAGGAGCAAAAAAAACAACATTCGAATTGATGACAACCTCGTCTCCAGGAACCATGCTCTGGTGCAGAAGGTCAAGAACGCCTACTACATCAAGGACCTGGATAGTACCAATGGGACCTACGTCAACAACAGGCGCATACCCAGGGAAAAGTATGTGAAGCTGCACCGAAACGATGTGCTGAAGATCGGGAGGACTGAGATCACCATTACCTAGCCCGCACTTTAAGTGCTTCTCTCTGTATGCCCGCCCGCCTGTTCTGCAGGGAGCTTTTCCTCTTGAGTGCAGTGATGTTTTTATGAGCACAGAGGTATTGTCTACAATCAGGGCCCATGGATCGGGTGGAGGCGGAGAATACGATTACACGGAATAAAGAAAGGATTGGAGGATTGTGATGAGTGAGGATCCCATGGACAGAATGCGTGCTCTGGACGGGCAACTGTCAGGCATTATTGAAGATACACGGACACTGGCGTTTCAGGACGGGGCGCTCTCGAAGAAGATGAAGTATCTCGTAGCCCTTGGTATTGATGCATCGCACGGCACCACGGAGGGGATAAGGGCCCTTGCTGTGCAGGCGCTGAAGAGCGGAGCTTCGAAGGAGGAGATCATGGAGGTGTTGCGAGTCGCGTACTTCATCTCCGGCGTGGGGAGCATCTACGCCGCTGCAAGAGCGCTTCAGGATGTATTTTGAGCCTCATAGCGAACGGTTGACTTGTTCGATGTACCGCACGACCGGACACAGGAGAAGGGTATGAAACTCGAATCCGGAAGCCTCACCGTCCTGCATGACATGGTGGATCGACTTGAGCAGGGTTTTGTCGATCTGCCCGACACGGACCGAACATACGATGTGGAATCACTCAGAGCGGTACTCCTCGAAGTGGCGGAGCGAATGCAGGACAATTTTCCCTACCAGCACCCGCTCTACGCAGGGCAGATGCTGAAACCGCCCCATCCTGTGGCACGGCTCGCGTATATGCTCTCCCTGTGGATCAATCCGAACAACCATGCGCTTGACGGCGGGCGGGCGAGCTCCTCCATGGAGAAGGAGGCTGTTGCGGCGCTGGCCGGTCTGCTCGGCTGGAAGACCCATCTTGGCCACTTAACCTCAGGCGGCACCATGGCCAATCTGGAGGCACTGTGGGTGGCTGGACGTCTTCAGCTCGGCAAAACCATCGTCGCCTCGGAGCAATCCCACTACACCCATGGGCGAATCACCGAGGTGCTTGGTCTCCCCTTTCAAACAGTGGAATGCGACAGCACCGCTCGTATGAATGTGAATGCCCTGGCTCACCTGCTCAAACGGGGGGATATCGGAACAGTGGTGGCAACCGCCGGCACCACGGGAACAGGCTCCGTTGATCCGATCGGCGAAATTCTGAAGCTGAAGGAGCGATACGGGTTCCGGTTTCATATCGATGCAGCCTACGGCGGTTATTTCATCCTTGCACGCAACCTTCGAGAAGAGACGCGAAAATCCCTCGGACTGCTCTCTGAGGCCGATTCGGTGGTGATCGATCCCCACAAGCATGGTCTGCAGCCCTACGGCTGCGGCTGCGTGCTTTTCAGGGACCCGGCGGTCGGTGCGTTGTACAAGCACGATTCCCCGTACACCTACTTCAGCTCCACTGAGCTTCATCTCGGTGAGATAAGCCTCGAGTGTTCCAGGCCCGGTGCTGCGGCGGTCGCTCTCTGGGCAACGCAGCGGCTCCTTCCCATGACCAGGGGCGGTGATTTCGCAGCCGGTCTGGAGCGCTCCCGGGAGGCGGCGCTGCAGCTCCATTCCCGTTTACGGAACGATCACCGGTTCCTTACCTTTCTCGACCCCGAGCTCGACATCGAGGTCTGGGCGCCTCTGGCAGGACGTGTCAGCGAGGTGTCGAGGCGCTCGCGTGAGATGTTTACCAGAGCTGCAGCGCGAAATCTTCACCTGGCGCTGTTCAGCTACCCCACCAGACTTCTTGGAGAGGCTGCGGGGGAGCTCGAAGTGGATGAAGAGCAGATCACCTGCCTGAGGTCCTGCCTCATGAAGCCGGAACACCTTGATTGGATCGACCGGATCTGGCAAATTCTACAATATACTGCAGAGGAGATTTCCTGAAGGAAGGAGCATATGGACACCATATACAAAAGAAGAAGTATACGCAAGTACACGTCCGAGCGCGTATCCGATGAGACGCTGATGGAGATAATAAGGGCGGGAATGAACGCCCCATCGGCTGGAAATCAGCAGCCGTGGCACTTCGTCATCATCGATGAGCGGGCCCTGCTCGAACGAATCACCGAGATCCATCCCTATGCGCAGATGCTTCATAAAGCTCCTGCCGCTATTCTCGTGTGCGGTGACCTGGACCTGGAAAAACATGAGGGGTACTGGGTACAGGACTGTGCCGCAGCGGTGGAGAACATGCTGCTCGAGATCGTGGACCAGGGTCTTGGAGGCGTGTGGCTCGGTGTGTACCCCCGCAATGATCGGGTCGAGGGCATCAGGGAACTCCTCGGTATTCCAGGGCATGTCATACCCTTTGCGCTGATCGCAGTTGGCCATGGAGCCGAGGAGAAGGGTCTGAAGAACGAGTTTCACAAGGAGCGAATCAAACGCAACCGCTGGTAGGAGAGAGAAAAAGTGATCTGTAAATCAGTTGCGCGGGAACGGTGTGTGGGTCTGGAAGCTCTGTTCGGGGAGTGTGGTGCACCATTCCGTCAGTATGAGCACGGTACATCCGGTATAGGGGAGATCGCAGAGGCGGCTTTGAGGGAAAAAACGCCTCAGTGAGGAGGAGGTGACATGCCCAACGGCAAGGAAATCAGGGTTGAGATGAGGAAGGAGCTCGCCGGCGGTGTGTATGCGAACAGCCTGCGCATTACACACACACCCGAGGAGTTCATCCTGGACTTCATCATGATCGCGCCGCCAGCCGGGGACGTCACTGCCCGGGTCATTACGAGCCCCGGCCACATGAAGAGAATCCTTGCGGCCATGGAGGAAAATATCCGTAACTATGAAAAGAAGTATGGTAAGATAAAGCCTTCCGCTCAGCCGGTGCAGGATCAGCAGATCGGATTCAAACCATGAGGGCTCCGGCACCCGTGTGTTTTAGATAGGGGTGTATGTATGGCACATAAGTTTGATCCCAGCCACTGCTGGAAGCTCGACAACCCCGATCGAAGGAGGATCATACCGCCGGAGGAAACACTCAGGAAGCTGGGGCTGAGGGCAGGAGATGTGTTCGTGGATATCGGTTGCGGTATCGGGTATTTTACGATTCCGGCTCTCCACATAGTTGGGCTCGCAGGAAAGGTCCTGGGGCTCGATACCTCTGAAAGAATGCTCAATGAACTGAGCGCCCGTGCTACGGAGGATGAGCTTCATCGGCTGACCCTGATCAGTACAGATGAATACAGCTTGGGTGTAAAGCTGGAAAGCGCGACCTTTGCCTTCATGGCAAATGTGCTCCACGAAATCGACGACAGGGAACGGTTCATCGGTGAAGTACGGAGCATCCTCGTGCCTGAGGGGAAGCTTGCCGTCATCGATTGGGTAAAGAAGGAGAATGACTTCGGACCGCCCAGGGAACACCGGCTCGAACAGGTATATGTAGAGCAGCTCCTCCTGGAAAATGGATTTCAAGTCACCGGGTCATGGCCCATGGGAGATGATTTCTACGCCATCGTCGCCATGCGGGACAGCGATACATCGTCATAGTAAGGGGTAGCACTCATGGGTTTCTCCCTCCAGAGCGACAGCGGCAAGAGCCACCGCCTAGAGGATGGGGAATGGAGAAATCTCCTGAAGATTGCGCGCCGCTACGGCTGGGAGCCCATGGGCACGGAACCGAATCTCGATTATCTGAATCAGAGAGCCCGCAATCCCGACGGTGGTTACGACCAGGATGTGCTGAACAAAATGATCGAAACCTGGAACGGGTCCTACCTGACCAGGGAGCGGCAGTACGTTTCCTATGCGGATGCCCTGAATATCGCCTTCGCTTTGGAAGATGCGGTGAGGGACCGTGGAATCGAGGCGGAGTATGTCCGGGGTTTTATTTCCTTCTGCAAGATGGGCAGGTTTTCGATAGGCTGAGAGGTTGGGGTCTTGATGAACGACACTTTTTACATGCGAGGATGCTATGAATGCGGTATCGATCAGGGAAGCGCAGGTGGCTGACGTGCCGCTCATTCAGCGATTCATCCTGGAGCTGGCCGAGTTTGAGAAACTAAGCCATGAGGTGGATATATCCGAGGAAACGCTCCGTGAATCGTTGTTCGGTGAGCGTTCCTATGCGTATGTGATCATTGCGGAGATTGAATCCGAGCCCGTGGGTTTTGCCGTGTACTTCTTCAACTATTCGACTTTTCTAGGGCGCCAGGGCATGTACATCGAAGACCTGTACGTACTTCCTGACAGGCGCAGTGAAGGAGTGGGCAAGGCTCTTTTCAGGTACTGTGTGGGGGTTGCACTGGAGAAGCGGTGTGGTCGCCTCGAGTTTGCGGTGCTTCACTGGAACCCGGCCCGCCAGTTCTATGAACGGCTGGGGGCCACGCCCATGGACGACTGGATCATGTACCGTCTTACCGGTTCCGCGCTTGAAAAGGCGGTGAAACTGTAAAGAGGGATGTCGGGATTGTGCTCTGGGATATACCGTACATTGTGGAGATTCTCACCCCGAAAAGGCGCGGGCATGAACCGCTTCAGGAGGATGGGGAGCGGTTTACCCGGGGGTACCGTCATGCTTTGGAGGCGGGGTGTGGCGTTTCGATTCCCGACAATCCCCTCGGAAATCCTCGCTTCACAGCGCTCGAGACCTTTGAACATCTCGGCCTGAAAGCAGATCCCGAGCGAACCCTTCTCAACCTGAACACCTTTCACGATAAGAATGAGCTCGACCGTCTTCTGGACCGTGCGGCGGAGCAGGGACTCAGGTATCTTCTCGGTGTCAGGGGTGACGGAAGCCCCGACCTGCCCAAGCTGCAGCCCAGCGACCTGGGAGTGGACGCGAAGATGGTGACCTCGATCGAGCTTCTCACCTATATAAATGAGAGGTACGGCGGCATGTTCTGTACCGGCGCCGCATTCAACCAGTACAAGCCTGAATCCTTTGAGTTTCGAAAGCTCGATCGAAAGAGGGCTGCCGGGGCTCGGTTCATCGTGACTCAGCCCGTGATGGGCAGGGATAGGCGGGTAGAGTGGCTCATCGAGGGAGGTGCCCCCGTCATCGTCGAGGCCTGGATGTGGCCGAAGATCGAACTCTTTCTGAAAAGCGTAAAGGCTGAGGTGCGGGTTGATCTGGACGGGTTCGATCCTGTCAGGAACCTGATCGAGCTGCACCGTGCCTATCCAGAGTGCAGCGTGTACCTATCAATGCTCAATCTTTCGGGTGACTGGAAGGCCCTGCTGCCGAGACTGGAGGGCGGGTATAACGATAAGGTGTTGTTGCAATGAATGTTGAGCTGGCATATGGAAAAAAGGGGCTCAGAATCGATCTGTCCGACGATCTCGATACAACCGTCATCGAACCGACCTTTGTACCCGGTGTGCCAGACCCCCATGAAGCGATCAGGGATGCGCTCCGGTATCCTCAGGGTTCCCAGCCGCTCCGTGATGTGGCGGCATCCTGCAGCCGGGTAGCCCTGGTTGTCAACGACATCACAAGACCTACCCCGTACCGTACCATGCTCCCGGTTTTGCTTCAGGAACTGGGCAGCGCCGGGGAAGTCACGATTTTTGTGGCTCTGGGCACGCACAGGAAGAATACCGATGATGAGCTGCGAGAAATACTGGGTGATGAAGTCGTTCGCAGGTTTCGAATCGTGCAAAACGATGCGTTTGATCAGGACACTCAGGTATGCATTGGAACCTCATCACGGGGACACGAGATCTGGATCAACCGTGAATTTCTCGAGTGTGACGTCAAGGTCCTCACGGGATTCATAGAACCCCACTTCTTTGCAGGGTTTTCCGGGGGAGGAAAAGCGGTCATACCGGGAATGGCCGGGTTGAACACGGTGCTCGGAAATCATGATGCTCAAATGATAGACGACCGTAACGCTGTGTACGGCGTTACAGAGGGCAATCCCATATGGGAAGAAATCATGGAAATTGCCGCCCTGGTAGGAAAAAGTTTTCTCGTCAATATCACACTGAACAGGGAACAGGAAATTACCGGGGTTTTTGCCGGTGATTTGAGAGAGGCCTATGGAAAAGGGTGCGCATTTGTGAAAGAGGGGGCCATGGTGCCCGTGGATCGTCCTTTTGATATAGTTATTACGTCCAATTCAGGCCATCCTCTCGACCTCAACCTGTACCAGGCGGTAAAAGGTATGAGTGCTGCCGGACTCGTCGTCCGTGAGGGTGGATCCATTATCGTGGCTGCAGATTGCTGGGACGGCATACCCGAACACGGTCTCTTTGGCCAGATGCTTATGGCGGCTGGGAGTCCCGAGGAACTGCTTCGCACAATCCGGAAACCCGGTTTTCAAAAACAGGACCAGTGGCAGGTGCAGATTCTCCTGAAGCTCCTGAAGCGATCTGATATATACATTCGAAGCGGTAATCTGACCGATAAGCAACTTCGGGCTGTCCTTTTGAAACCCGCTCACAGAATCGAGACCACCGTGGATGATCTTTTAAAAAAATATGGGCGAGATGCGAGGATCTGCGTACTACCCGAGGGGCCTCAAACCATTCCCTATGTACACGAGGCGTGAAAAGGATGGTTGTTCGATGGAAGACAAGCCCGTGCTCAGCTTCGTTCTCTTTTCGATTGCCTGCATCGCAACCCTCTTTTTTCCCTACACCTGGGATATTGTCAAGGGAACGTACTGGCTTTTGACGTACTTTTTTATACTCTGCTTTCTCGGCGCGGTTACCCTTCTTTTCATAAAAAGAGGGATATCGCTCTTTCCTTCACTGCTCTTTTTTGACATACTCTTTGCGCTCTACCCATTCATCCTGTGGCAGCGTAAGCTCGTGGCATACGCCTTTCCAGGCATACTCTATGCCGCACCGGTTCTGATCTACCTTGGAATCGTGCTTGCGGTCAGGGGGTACCGGAAACACCGCACCTGGATTCGCCTCGGCAGGTTTGACGGCATCACCGCGCTCCTCATCGCAGTGGTATCCCTTGTTTCCGCAGCCGGACTGCTCGGCTGGGTCACCTTTGCAGATCCCGATCTCGATCTGTTCCTCGCATGGATGCCCGATTATCCCGCCATGTTTCTGATTCTCGGAGGAATGGCCTTTGCCCTGTCCAACGCCTTTGTCGAGGAGCTGATTTTCCGGGCCGTGATCTGGGAGGCCCTCTGGGGGTTCATGTCCAGAAGCCTGATCACCATCGCGGTGCAGGCGCTTTTGTTCGGGCTCTGGCACTGGAGGGGGTTTCCGGGCGGTCCGAGCGGTATGGCTCTCGTCTTCACCTGGGGCATGTTTCTCGGGTGGATCAGGCGCCGATCCGGGGGAATGCTCGCTCCCTTCATCTGCCACGTCTGTGCCGACCTCACCATATTCGGCATACTCTACTCCCTGGCACAGAGGTAAAGGCGCATGGAAGCATTGATATTTCGTAAAATCTCTGTTATGTGATAGATAACATCATACCGTGGAGGAGTGAGGAAATGGCAAAGGGCAAGGACACACTCGTTGTTCTGTGGTCGAGCGGCGACCGGGAGGTTGCGTTGAAGATGGTGTTCATGTATACTCTCAACGCAAAGCTCAAGGGCTGGTGGCAGCACGTGATCTTCATCGTCTGGGGTCCGTCGGCAAAGCTCCTGAGCGAGGACGAGGAGCTTCAGGGGCAGATCGGACGTATGGAGGTTGCAGGTATCGTGCTCGAGGCCTGCAAGAAGTGTTCCGATCTGTACGGCGTGTCAGCGGTACTCGAGGGCCTGCACATAGACGTCAGGTACATGGGTGAGCCGCTCACGTCCTACCTGAAAGAAGGAATGAAGGTACTTACCTTCTGAGGATGGTGCAGTTGAGCGGTGACGTGTATGACAGGATCAAAGATTATCTTCAGCGAAGCGGCGCGCCCTTTAGGGAGGTGCATCACGAGCCAACCAGAACGTCGGCGGAATCGGCAAGGGCACGGGGGGAGGAGCTCCGTGTCGGTGGAAAGGCCATTCTCATGAAGGTGGAGGACTCATTCAAACTCTTCGTGCTGAGCGCTTCACGCAGGCTTGACTCCTCGAAGGTGAAGAACTATTTCATGGTTAAACGGCTTCGCTTCGCGACACCGGAGGAGCTCCTTGCACTCACAGGCCTCGTTCCCGGCGCCGTTCCTCCCTTTGGCCTGCCCATCCTCGATCTCGAGCTCTACGTGGACACCTCCATAGTGTTGAACGAGCGTATTGCATTCAACGCGGGTTCCCTGACCGATTCGATCATCATGAATGTGAAGGATTATCTGAGGCTGGCTGCACCCGAGACGTTCGATTTTTCGAGCTAGGCAGGAGGGAACGTGCCGGTGCACGGGGAAGGGTGGGGATGCAAATGGCGGGCAGGCGGTAAGAAATGGAATTAAAAAAAGCTGAAGTCATGCTGCAGAAGGTTTCACGGAAGAACCTGCCCAAAGTTCGGGCGATGACCGAGGAGGTCTGGTGGCACCACTTTCCGGGCATACTGTCAGAGAAGCAGATTGCCTACATGCTCTCGCGGCTCTACAGCGTCGAAGCGATGGAGGCTGAACTCGAGTGCGGGAAGGTTTCATACCGGTTCATACTGTGTGAGGGGGTACGGGCTGGTTTCTGTGCTTTCGGTCCGACCGAAAATCCCGGTGAGATGAAGATTCACAAGCTTTACGTGCTGCCCCGCTTTCAGCGTCGCGGTTGCGGAAGCGGGGCCCTGCAGCGCATTGAAGAGCTCTGGAGGAACATGAAGGGCACAACCCTGATCCTCGCGGTCAACAAACAAAACAGGGGGGCCATATATGCCTACCGGCAAGCAGGATTCGCTATACAGGAATCCGTCTGCGTGGACATAGGTGAGGGTTTCTTGATGGACGATTACATTATGGTGAAGAGGCTGGCGTGAAAGGGGTCGGCACCTGGTAATCGATCGGAGAGGTGGAGGAAATGGGCTTTGATGGAAA
>Ga0209427_10007006_pt1 | contig 12788 bp, 14 predicted proteins | sample DeeMarSWOR136_30_FD_187465 | JGI IMG/M metagenome (GOLD analysis project Ga0209427, IMG submission 187465) | Marine sediment microbial communities from White Oak River estuary, North Carolina - WOR-1-36_30 (SPAdes) (version 2) | ecosystem: Environmental > Aquatic > Marine > Intertidal zone >... | reverse complement strand
AGAGCACGGGGCGGGATAGAAGCAGGGCCAGAAGCATCCTTACCGGTTTGACACCCTTTTCATCGAATATGCCCGGTACCTTGATCGCTTTCCTCATGACACTGTTCAATTCTTCATCGGACAGTTCGTAAAAGATCCGTGCGGCCTGGTAGAATACTTCGTTGGTTTTTCCGACCGATTTTCTCCATTGCTTCGTATACGTCCCAAGGCTCTTTGCCGATGTCGTGCCGTTTCTCAATGATTGGATGATGGCCTCTGCAGCCATGTCTGCGCCTTCCAGCGCGTTTATGATCCCTCCACCGGAAAAGGGATTGTTCTGGTGAGCCGCTTCCCCCACAGCAATGAAGCCGTCGGCTGCAAGTGAGGGCAACCCGCGGGCAACGGCACATCCCCCAATAACGAGCCTTCGGCGAATACCGGCTGGACACCGGTGGTTGATAAAATCGTTGAGATAATCAAGAGCGTTCCTGCCAAGCGTTTTCATGGAATTAATCCCCACACCGACATTGGCCTTCCCATCTCCTTTGGGAAAGACCCAGGCGTACCCACCGGGTGCAAACCGTGTCCCGAGGTGAAATTCAATGAATGGTCCCGGGACCTCTATCCCCTCAATAAGTTCCTGAGCACAGGAGAAGATCTCTTCCGGACGGAAGCTTTTTTTCAGGCCTGCCCAACGGGGAGAGAGGGCTTCAACGCCATCGGCCCCAACAACCACCTTCGCCGTGACATTGTATTCGCTACTGGTGTCTAAATCCTTAATCCTCACACCGGATATTGTGCCGTTTTCTTGGAGCAGGCCAATAGCCTGGTGCCCCGTTCTGAGCTCAGCTCCAGCAACAACGGCAGCTTCGGCCAGACGTCGATCGAAAAGCTCCCTATCCACCGTATAGCCTATCGCAGGCATTGTGGCCTCGAACCTCTTACCGTCGGGAGCGACGACGAGAACGCCGTCTATCTGAGCTGAAATGAGGGATTCATCCAGGGGGAGGTAGCGTTCAACAGCCGATCTCGGCCCAACCGCTTCCGCACAGCGAATCGGGTAGCCGACTCGCTCCCTCTTCTCGAGGAGAAGCGCACTGAAGCCTTCCTGTGCGATACGGGCTGCAGTCCTCGATCCGGCTGGACCTGCTCCGATGGCAACGACATCGAATTGACGAGTATCCATTAAAAGTGGTGGTACAGGTTGAGGGTCAGGGTGAATCCCGCATAGTCTATATCAAAGTTGCCGTTGTGGATGTAAAACTTGCTTTGAGACATTTGGTAACGTCCTTCGATGCCGGCAGAGTACCTGTTCGTTATGTAGTAGATCATGCCAAACTCCGTATGCATGCCGGCCTCGAAGCTGTTGCGGGAGATGTTTTCACCTGGATTCGAAAAGACGCGTCCCTCATTGTAACTATCAGTGTTTAGCCGTGTGAGTGGAAATACGGCGGCAAAGCCTGCGCCCACATAGGGTGAGAAACGGCGAACCTCTGGAGATATAAAGTAATAGGCAAAACCTGCTTCCAATGAAAAGAGGTATACCTTGAACGTGCGATTGATCTCCAGCGGTATGGCGGCGGCCGTGTCAGCCTGAGTGACCTGGGCAACGTAAAACCCGATACTTTCCGATCTCAGATAGGCGAAGCCGATGCTGGTGCGGAAAAAGTGATTCGGCGTGAGCTGTCTCTCGTATCCAATCCTGAGGTACGGTGATGTCGCAATGGATTCGAAAATGTCGTATCCATTCCTCTGGAACGCCCACTCGTCGAGGTGATTCGTCAGATATTCCGCATCCGGCCCGTCGATGAAACCAATGCTGAGACTGATCGTGTTGAAGGGAATAGGCCCGTAATATTTCTTCTGTTTGAAGATTGGGGGTGCAGAGCTCACATCAGCGGTCGTCATTGCAATGGCAAGGACGGTCAAGAGGCATAGATACTTTTTCATGAGATATCCAATCGCTTGATACGGTGATTTCTCCTCATAACGTGTTCGTATACTTAAACGGTAATCATCTGAAGCACTTTTGTCAAATTCAACTTTTACAATTAATTAAATAAGTTTTTCAGTGGCTGAGTTCATTATCCATTCTATTCCTTGACGGGAATCATGCACAGAAACTCTAACGTTTCACCTCCGGTGTTTACAAAGGAATGTTCCTTATCTTCCGGGACGAAGATAGAGTAACCTTTTGAGAAAAGCTTTTCCTCACCTTCGAAGATCAGCTTACCCTCTCCTTTCAGGATATAGACCTCGTGCTCGAAGTCATGCGTATGAAGGGGTGTTTTCCCTCCTGGGCCCACCTCGAATAGGCGCATCTGGAAGCGTGGAGCACCATCTTGAGAGGAAATCAGCCACTTGATCTTTACGTTCTCAGCACCCTCGACGGTGACATCCTTTGCTCCTATGGTACGAGCATCAGAGATCTTTAATTCAGCCACAATGTGCTCCTTTCATAAGCGCATGGTAATATATCAATTGCATCATTATTCAAGCATAGGTGAACATAGGTGATGCTGGTAAACTTGCACGTTCTCCGGTTCAACAGGTTAAGACGTTCCTTCTCTTGAGGGTAAAGATAAGCCGTGTCCTACATTACGACAAGGTAAAATGGTTGGAATCAAGATCTGTAGACTCCTCCAAGTGGTTCCCCAAGGCGTTCTTCACCTTGACAGGTGCGGGGATCAGCCCATATTGTTGAGTCCGTGAAGCGCCTATTATTTGTCTGCACGGGAAACACATGCCGGAGCCCGATGGCAAAAGCAATAACTCTGGCGAAAATTCCGACTTCGTGGAAAAAGGAATTGGAGATATCTTCCGCCGGTACCTATGGCTGGGAAGGACAGCCCGCCTCATCCCTCGCTGTTGCGGTTCTCAAGGAAGCAGGTGTCGACCTCTCTGATCACCAGGCAAGGCGGCTTACCAGGGAGATGATCGAGAACTCCGACTTGGTCGTGGTAATGGAGGGTGAGCATAGGGATGCCGTGCTTCAGATGGCTCCAGAAGCTGCATCGCGCGTCATTATCCTCGGTGAGCTGGAGGAGGGCAGGAAAGATCCGGATATCGATGATCCGATTGGTGGGAATAGGGAAGTCTACAAGCGAACCAGGGATGAAATAGACAGGTTGGTCGTGCTTCTGATCGACTATCTTGCTGATAAATATGGACTTAAGAGATAAATGGAGGTGAGGGTCTGCATTCGATCGTTGATGGGATCGTTTTACCCCCCTGAAACGGAGCACCGCATATTTTAGACATTGTGGAATTTTTTGTAGAAAATGAAATTTTTATTGAACTCTTATCTGCTTAAGGCTATAATTTTTATGGTAACGTATTCTTCCGTGCCGAGCATGGAATGAGTAACCTCAAGGATGACCACGGGAAACTCACCCATAGCAAAGTTCTTGTAAAAGGAGTACCAAGATGCCCTTGAAGAAATCAAAGAAGGTCTGGATGGACGGGAAATTTGTCGATTGGGACGATGCAAAGATACACGTTTGTGCCCATGTCATACACTACGGGACGGCTGTGTTCGAGGGGATCCGATGCTATAAAACGAAGAAGGGAACGGCCGTCTTCCGTCTGGAGCCCCATATCAAGCGTCTCTACAACTCAGCCAAAATGTACAAGATGGAACCGGATTTACCGATCGAACAGTTTGTGGACGCCTGTATCGAAACGGTCAAAGTGAACGAAATGGAGGAGTGTTACATTCGTCCCGTCGTCTACCGTGGCTACTACGAGCTCGGTGTCAATCCCCTGAATAATCCCATAAACGCGTTTATCGTCGTCTGGGAGTGGGGGAAATACCTCGGACCTGAGGCCCTCGAGGAAGGGGTGGATGTCTGTGTATCGAGCTGGAATCGCATCGCTCCGAACACCCTGCCTGCACTCGCAAAGACGGCCGCAAACTATATGAACTCCCAGCTCATAAAGATAGAGGCTCTCACAAACGGCTACTCTGAGGGAATAGCGCTCGATACGAACGGTTACGTAAGCGAGGGGAGTGGAGAAAACTTGTTCCTGATGCTCAACGGGAAGCTCTACACGACACCCCTGGGGGCAAGTGTCCTCCCGGGGATCACCCGCGATACCGTGTTCACACTTGCCGAAGAGCTGGGCTTTGAGCTGGTCGAACAGCTCATCCCGCGGGAGATGCTCTACATAGCCGACGAGCTCTTCTTTACCGGGACTGCCGCGGAGATATCGCCGATCCGCAGCGTTGATAAGATCAAGATCGGAGCGGGGAAGCGCGGTCCGAGCACGAAGAAATTCCAGGACCTGTTCTTCAAGTATGTGAACGCCGAAGTCGAAGACCGCCACAAATGGTTGACCTTCGTGAAATAGAATTATACGTTAATCCGTACATGAAGCTGATGTGAATGGTGTTGGGGTTGCCGTTCCCTGATAACGTTGATCGAGAGGGAGTACGTATTGAAGGTAGCCATCGGGTCGGATCATCGAGGATTTCGGCTCAAGGCCCACCTCGTCGAGCTGCTGCAAGGTAAGGGTCATGAGGCGCTTGACCTCGGTTGCGAGGGAGCGGATTCAGTCGATTACCCCGATTACGCTTTTCCGGTTGCCGAGAAGGTTGCAACTGGCGAGGTGGAGCGGGGTATTCTCGTATGCGCAACCGGCATTGGAATGTCCATTGCGGCGAACAAGGTGAAGGGTGTTCGTGCCGCCCTGTGCCGGACTGTTGCGGATGCCGAGATGACCAGGCGACATAACGATTCGAATGTACTCACCCTTTCGGGGGACAATGCCGAATACCCCGTCGTCGATGATATCGTTCGCGTATGGCTCGAGACCCCCTTCGAGGGTGAGCGCCACCAGAGGCGACTTGACAAGATCATCACGTATGAGAAACATTCCTGATTACCAGGAACATCCCGGGATTTCATCGGTAGATGAAAGATGTTTTCACGTGGCACACATGGACGACATATCTGTATGGGTAACAGAACATGTCTGGAATGGGCGACATATCTATATAGGTAACAGAACATGTCTGGAATAGACGACGTATCTGTACGGGTAACAGAACATGTCTGAAAAGGTGACCGACGCTACCACTGTCGGAAGGAACTGGATGTAAAGAGAGGCAGAGATGTATCACGAGAATCTTTTTCCATACCTCGAAGAATCAGATCCGGAGATTATGGACGCATTGAAGGGCGAACTCAAGCGCCAGCAGGGGCAGCTCGAGATGATCGCGAGCGAAAATTTCGCCAGCAAGGCGGTATTGGCGGCTCTCAGCAATCCGATGCAGAACAAGTATGCCGAAGGGTATCCGAAGAAGCGCTACTACGGTGGGTGCGAGTTCGTCGACAAGGCCGAGGAGCTCGCCCGCGAGAGGGCGAAGAAGCTCTTCGGGGCGGAGCATGCGAATGTCCAGCCTCACTCGGGCACCCAGGCCAACGTTACCGCATACCTCGCCTTCCTGAAGCCCGGAGACAAGTTTATGGGAATGAGCCTCTCCCATGGAGGCCACCTGTCTCACGGGCACCCGGTTAACTTCTCCGGTATGTTCTTCGATGTCGTGCACTACGAGGTCGATCCCAAAACGAAGATGCTCAACTACGACTCCCTCGAGCAGCAGACGCTCGCAGAGAAGCCGAAGTTGATCGTGGCTGGAGCGAGTGCATACCCGAGGACTCTTGACTTCGAGCGGCTCCGGGACATCTGCGACAAGGTAGGTGCTATCCTGATGGTCGATATCGCACATATCGCCGGTCTTGTTGCCGCCGACATACATCCGAGCCCGGTCCCGTACGCGGATGTCGTCACCTCGACCACCCATAAGACCCTCAGGGGTCCCCGGGGCGGATTCGTCCTCTGTCCGGAGAAGTATGCGAAGGATATCGACAAGCTGAATTTCCCCGGTACTCAGGGTGGTCCATTCATGCACGTGATCGCTGCGAAGGCCGTCTGCTTCAAGGAGGCGATGTCAGAGGAGTTCAAGGCCTACCAGCGCCAGATTGTGGCGAATGCCAAAAAGCTGGCTTCCGTGCTCATGGAGCACGGTTATGATGTCGTGAGCGGCGGCACCGACACCCATCTCTTTCTCGTCGACCTCTCCGGTAAGGATCTTACCGGTAAAGCTGCCGAGAAGGCACTGGAGAAGGCCGGGATGACAGTGAATAAAAACACCGTTCCCTTCGATGAAAAGAGCCCCTTCGTCACATCAGGGATCCGTGTAGGAACGCCTGCACTAACAACCCGAGGAATGAAGGAGTCGGAGATGGGAGAGGTGGGGGCTCTGATGGTCAAGGTTCTCGATAACATCGAAGATGAAAACGTGATCGCCACAGTGCGGAGTGCCGCCGAGGATCTTGCCAAGCGTTTTCCGCTATATCAGTGAGAGGGAGCGGGTCTATTTACCATTGATGTAAAAGTGAGTAGATCGATAGAGAGGCGATGAGATGATGAGCAGACCGAGCTGGGATGAGTACTTCATGAAGATTACACACCTGGTGGCGGAACGCTCGACGTGTCTCCGGCGCAAGGTCGGTGCGATCATCGTCAAGAACAAGAGGATCATCTCGACGGGCTATAACGGTGCCCCTATGAACCTCGCCCATTGCCTCGATATCGGGTGCATGCGCGAACAGATGGGGGTCCAATCAGGAGAGCGTCACGAGCTGTGCCGTGGCGCTCATGCCGAGCAGAACGCGATTATCCAGGCAGCGAGCTCCGGTGCCGGTATGACGGGGGCCACAATGTACTGTACGACCGCACCCTGTGCGACGTGCTCCAAGATGATCATAAATGCAGGGATCATGCGGTTGGTACTCGGCGGGAAATACCCTGACCAGCTCGGTGAAGATCTCATCCGTGAAGCGGGGATAGAGACGGTGTACTTCACATTTGAACCTACCGAAGAACAGGTCTGAATGAGAGGGGGCCTCCGTGCGTTGTCCTTCATGCGGACATGAGGAGGACCGGGTCGTCGACAGCCGTGCGATCAAGGAGAACTCGGCTGTGAGGAGACGCCGGGAGTGCCTGAAATGCGGGCATCGATTCACCACCTATGAGTACGTTGAGCACACCCCCGTTATGGTGGTGAAGAAAGATGGCCGTCGTGAGCATTACAGCAGGGACAAGATTCTGAACGGTCTCCTCCGCGCATGTGAGAAACGGCCTGTTCCTATGGAAACGCTTGAGAAGTTATCCGATGATGTGGAGAAGGCGATCTGCGGTCGCATTCGGGATGAAATTCCCACCTCGGAGATCGGAAACGAGATCATGGAGCGTCTGGTTGAAATAGACCAGGTCGCTTACGTACGTTTCGCCTCAGTGTACAGAGACTTTAAAGATGTCTCTCAGTTCCTCGGTGAACTGAGAAAACTCCTCGAGAAGAAAACGTAACACCGCTCATCTTTTCTTCTCTTGGCGGTGTTCCCTGTATCGGCGTCCGGGCTCTGCGCTGATGCTCTCCCCGCAAGAGAGAAGGAATCTGATACGACTGATTCACGGCACGTTGAGTGCTGGCTTTAAAAGTAGCGCGAGGGAAAAGTGCCTGAAGAAAAAGACGAAAAACTCAAAGAAATGGGTTTCCTCGATCATCTCGAGGAGCTCAGATCGGTTCTGATCACCTCAATCATCGCCTGGCTCGCAGTGTCGATCGTCCTCTGGTTTTTCTCGAAGTATGTTCTCGATTTCTTGCTGAAAGATATCCCCGTCGAGAGTCTTTACTTCCACGCACCGGTGGACGCATTCATGATGCGGTTGAAGCTCAGTTTTATTTTGGGATTCCTCATCACTTTCCCGTATATACTGTTCAGGGCCTGGGCATTCGTTTCGCCCGGTCTGTTCTCGCGCGAGAAACGTATCGTTGTTCCACTCGTCTTCTCATCTGCGATTCTGTTCTATATCGGTGTCGTCTTCGCCTACTGGATCTTGATACCCATCGTCTTGAACTTTCTCATCAAGTTCGGAACCGACATGCTGGCGCCACTCATTTCCGTCGATAAGTATTTCGGCTTCGTCGCCAGGCTCTGCTTCGCGTTCGGGATCGTTTTCCAGTTACCGCTGGTGATTCTCTTCCTCACCTCGATGGGAGTGATCTCCCCCAGTGAGCTTCTTCGCAAATGGAGGTGGGCGGTGCTCGTCATCTTTATCGCTGCTGCCATTCTTACCCCACCGGACCCTACCTCTCAACTTCTCATGGCTCTGCCTCTCGTTGTCCTGTTCCTCGGCAGCATCCTCTTTTCGATCATCATCGAGAAGAGAAGGGAAAGATCGGAGGAGGACTGAGTATTGCAGGCAGCGAAGGCCATGACCTGATTCAGGAAATTCCATGAATAACAATGAGATAACGGCATTCGCGCCCACCGAATGGCTTGACACCGGTATGTTCCGGTGCTACCTTCTGATTCAGGATATCTGCTGTTACATCAATTGGATCCCATGGTGGCGGGTTGTTCTTCAGTGAGAGTTCTGTGCTCTGACGTCGAGAGGTAACGTGGAAGAACGAGAGGCCCTCTATTACGAAAAGCTCAAAGACGCCAAAGTCCGCTGCCGTCTCTGTCCGCATCTCTGCGGCATCCCGGACGGTGAGAGGGGAACGTGTCGCCTCCGGGAGAACAGAAGTGGAACACTCTATACACTCTCTTACGGGCGCACGGTGACGGCAAACCTAGACCCGATAGAAAAGAAGCCCCTCTACCACTTCTTGCCCGGAACCTTGATCCTCTCGATCGGACCGAACGGGTGTACGTTCAGCTGTCAAAACTGCCAGAACTGGAGCATTTCCCAGGAGCCTGCACCGACCAGGTATATCTCACCAGAGGATCTTGTTGATATGGCTTCACGGGGAGGTTCGATCGGTGTCGCCTTCACATATACAGAGCCCCTCCTCTGGTTCGAGTACATCAAGGATGTCGCCCCACTCCTTCACGAGCGGGGACTGAAATCGGTTCTCGTCACAAATGGATTCCTCAACGAAGAACCGGCACGGGAAATCGCCTCTCTCGTCGATGGTTTCAATGTCGATTTAAAGAGCATTCGGGATGAATTCTACAAGAAGTGGTGTGGCGGACGTGTCGAGCCCGTCAAGCGCTTCATCGAGATCGCCACCGCAGTTTCTCATGTAGAAGTAACGAACCTCATCATCCCGGGTCTGAATGACTCGGCTGAGGATATCGGGAAATTGGTCGAATGGTTGGTGAGTGTATCTCCTGCAATCCCGTTGCACTTCTCCCGTTTCTTCCCACAGCACAAGATGAATGATCGGCCGCCGACACCGCGGAAGAAGCTCGAGGAAGCCTTTCAAATAGCGAGCCAGCAACTTGACTACGTGTACATAGGGAATATATTCATCGAAGGAACCGAGAGCACCAGGTGCAGGAAATGTCACGAGCTCGTTATCCAGAGAGCCGGGTATACGACTGATGTTCTCGGAACTGGAGGACATTGTCCTCGATGCGGTACACAAGTAAAGGGGGTCTGGGCTTAATTGGCGAGAATTGCACCGAAAAAACTTGCGAAGAAGATCATCAAGCTGATTTGGAAAAAGAAAGCAGAGGACATCGTTCTCCTCGATCTCAAAAAGCTCTCCAGTGTGACAGATTATTTCGTTATCTGTTCCGCCGCGAGCGACATCCAGGCGAGAGTTATCGCCGATGCAATCCGGGAGGGTTTGAAGGATGGAGATGTGATCAATCATCAGGAGGGTTACGAGACAGGCCGCTGGATCCTCATCGACTGTCTGGATGTCATTCTGCACATATTCCGCCCGGAAGTTCGTGAGTTCTACAGCTTGGAGCGCCTCTGGGGAGATGCACCCCGGGAGGAGTACCCGAATGGTCTCTGATGGCAAGGGAAGTGCCCGGAAGGTGTACTCTGCACGCGGGAGGGTAGTTGAAGAGCTCATCCATGTGATGGAACGAATCGGTCTCAAGGCCGATCGAAGCGATATCCACTTGGAGCAGCCGAGCGATCCCTCCTACGGTGATCTGAGCTGCAACATCGCGTTGGTATCTGCGAAGGCGCTGGGAAGGAAACCGAGGCAACTTGCAGAGGAGATCGTCACCAACGCCTCATTCGAGGAGGATTTCATCGATACGGTGGAGGTGGCCGGCCCTGGTTTCATCAACTTCACGTTCTCGCATGCATACCTCGTGAATCAGGTTGTGGAGATAAACAGGCTCGGTTATGCCTACGGAAATTCTCGGCTCGGTGCTGGGAAAAAGCTCCAGGTCGAGTTTGTCTCTGCCAATCCGACGGGACCGCTCGTCATTGTTTCTGCTCGTGCGGCCGCGGTCGGTGCAGCTCTGGTGAACATCTTCCATAAGGTCGGGTACGATGTCGAGGCGGAGTATTACATAAACGATGTCGGAACACAGGTCGAAAAGCTCGGCAGGTCTCTTCTCGTCCGCTACAGGCAGCTCCAGGGGGAGGACGTTCCGTTTCCGGAGGACGGTTATCCTGGAGAGTACCTGATGGCTATCGCACGGTCGATTCCACCACGTAAAGCCGGGGAATGGCTGAAACGCAGCGGGGAAGAAGCGATATCGGCGTTCGGGATGTTTGCCATCGATCGTATCGTTGACCTGATCAAGGAGGATCTCGATGCCTTCGGCGTTCATTTCGACGTGTTCTTCAGGGAGTCGGAGCTCTACGGTAAGGGGAGAGAAGTCGAAGAGGCTCTGAAAATCTTGAAGGGGAGCGATACCGTCTACGAGAAGGAGGGTGCACTCTGGTTCCGCTCGACAGGTTTCGGAGATGAAAAAGATCGGGTACTGGTGAGAAGTGACGCCTCGCCGACCTATTTTCTTGCAGATTCCGCGTATCACCTCAACAAGTTTAAGCGGGGCTTTTCACACGTGATAGATATTTGGGGACCTGACCACCACGGTCACATAAAGAGGATCCAGGCCGCATCAACTGTCCTCGGCGCGGATGAGAACTGGCTCGAGGTCTTGATCGTCCAGTGGGTCCGTCTCGTGGAAGAGGGGAAGCTCGTCAGTATGTCCAAGCGAGGGGGAGAATTCGTGACCCTCAGGGATCTGGCAGAAGATGTGGGGGTCGACGTTGCAAAGTTTTTCTTCCTCATGAGAAAGACGAGCGCCCACCTCGATTTCAACCTGACCCTTGCACGGAAGGAATCGGAAGAGAACCCAGTTTACTATGTACAGTACGCCCACGCACGGATCAGCAGCGTGATCTCATATGCGAGGCAGGAAAAGGTAGATTTCCCAGAGGATACTTCCTGTGTCGAGCTTCTCAGAGAACCCGAGGAAATCGACCTCATGAGGAGACTCGTGATCTTCCCTCAACTTATCGAAGGCGCCGCCATCATGCGGGAACCACACCGCTTGACATCCTACGCCCAACAGCTCGCAGCTAGCTTCCATCATTTCTATCACATCTGTCGTATCGTCTCGAGTGACCGCCGTCTGAGCGAGGCGAGGCTTCTCCTGGCAGAAGCCACCAGGATCGTCCTGGCAGAAACGTTACAGGTTCTCGGAGTATCAGCCCCCGAAAAAATGTGACAGCCATCCACAGGGTAAGAAAGTCCGAAATTTATCCTACTGGATTAAATAAATCCGAAATTCATCTTTGCTTTACGTGAGAAAACTGATAGATAATGTCGGTCAGAGTATGAGTCCTGGACTCACCTTCAGCACGTAGTGCAAGAAAAAGGGGGATGACAGTGAGTATTGTCGTCGTTGGATCTGTCGCATTTGACTCCATCGAGACTCACATAAGATCTGTCGAGAGGGCCATTGGTGGCTCTGCGACTTACTTTTCACTCGCAGCAAGCTACTTCGTCCCCGTTCAGCTCGTGGCCGTCGTCGGAGAAGACTTTGGAAACGAGTACAAGTCGATTCTACAGGAAAAGGATGTCAACCTCGAGGGTCTTACCGTTGTCAAAGGTGGAAAGACATTTTTCTGGAAAGGGCGCTATGGCCTCGATCCGAACGAGAGAGAAACCATCTCAACGGAGCTCAACGTCTTTGAGGGATTCCGCCCCACACTTCCCCAATCGTACAGGAAGAGCAAGTGGATCTTTCTCGGTAACATCGATCCCGAGATCCAGCTCGAGGTGCTCGACCAGGTCGAAGGCCGTCCCTTCGTCGGCTGCGACACGATGAACTTCTGGATCCATGGAAAGCCGGATAAGTTGAGGAAAGTGTTGAGCCGGGTGGATGTCATCTTCATCAACGACAGTGAAGCGCGGGAGCTGAGCGGTGAGGTAAACGTGTTCCGTGCCGGACAGTTGATTCTTGATATGGGCCCTACTGCAGTCGTCATCAAGAAGGGTGAGCACGGCGCGTTCCTCTTCATCGAAAAGTTCAAGTTCTTTGCTCCGGCTTACCCGCTCGCCGATGTCGTCGATCCGACGGGGGCGGGGGACAGCTTCGCCGGTGGCTTCATGGGATACCTGGCGGGAACATCGAAGCTGGACGAGGATAATCTCCGGAGAGCGATGTATTTTGGTACTATTAATGCTAGTTTCGCGTGCGAGAGCTTCTCCGTGGAGCGTCTGAGAAGCCTTACTGAGCTCGATATTGCTGGACGCTTTGATGAGCTTCTCGATCTCGTCCGGGTGAAGAAGTTAACGTAGAGGAGAGACATCCAGTTTTGGCAAACGTTATCCGTTTTTACAGCGTAATCATGTTTATTTGAGCGGCTTACAGCTCTTGAGAGGTTGTACTTCATCTGATCGGGTAACGATTCGTAAGGAAAATGGGCTTTCAATAGCCCACTTAGCTGAATCATCTTGAGATTTATAATGTTTTATGATAAAATGAATTATGCTTTTCGCGAGAAAGGAAGGTGCTCGCGCTTTTGGTTAA
>Ga0209427_10007004_pt1 | contig 12792 bp, 8 predicted proteins | sample DeeMarSWOR136_30_FD_187465 | JGI IMG/M metagenome (GOLD analysis project Ga0209427, IMG submission 187465) | Marine sediment microbial communities from White Oak River estuary, North Carolina - WOR-1-36_30 (SPAdes) (version 2) | ecosystem: Environmental > Aquatic > Marine > Intertidal zone >... | reverse complement strand
TAGGCTGAAAGATCAAGCAGTCGACCATGCGCTGGCCGCAGGGGATGCAGAATGGGCGGCCCGCCTGATCGAGGAGATCGCCGAATCCACATGGGATCGGGGGCAGCAGATTAAGCTTTTGAAATGGTTCGAGGCCCTTCCCGATGAGAAGATCAATTCCAGTATTTTGCTTTCTGTTTTGTATGCCCGAACACTCAACATAAGCGGCCGGCTTGAAGCCGCTGAGAAGATTCTTCAAAATGCTGAAGGGGCGCTTGAATCTGCAAAAGAAGGATTCGCTGTAACTTTTTCACCTGATTCTGAGCAAACATACCCACTTGGCAAGAAAGAGCTCCAGGGCCGGATTTCTGTGATTCGAGCGTTTATAGCTGCCTATCGAGGGGATATGCTCCATGTCATGCAGCATGCTCGTCAAGCATTGGTATCTCTTCATGAAAAAGATTTGATGTGGCGGGCTGTGGCGGCGACCACGTTGGGCTTTGTTCACGGCTGGAGTGGGGACGGTGATCTGATGTCGGCCAGGTTTGCTTTTGCTGAGGCCGAAAAGGTCAGTTTAGAAGCTGGAAACACCTATTTTTACCTTTTCGCCAGCTCCTGCCATGCCGGTATCGACGGTCTCCAGGGCCGGCTGAATCAAGCCCTGCAGAACTATCAAAAGCTTATGAAATTTGCGGAAGAAAAGGGAATGCTGCAGACCAGCCTGGCCGGTTCGATTTATGCGGCCTGGGGAGGTATTATCCTTGAGAGGAATGACCTTGAAGAAGGAATGCGTTTGATAGAGAAAGGACTCCGTTTGGCCTTGATGGGGCATGATGTCGTGGTCATCGCCAGTTCCCGGCTTCACCTTGCCCGGGCCCTGGCTGTCAAAGGAGATTTAGCCGGAGCCCAGAGAGTCATCGAGGAGATCGAGAAATCGGCTTGTGAGTTTGCCATACCTCCCTGGATCCAGCATGCTGCATCTGCTTTTAAAGCTGAGATTTGGCTGGCCAGCGGAAACAGCGAGGCTGTTTCCCGTTGGGTAGAGGAGCGGGGCTTGGGAATCGATGACGAGCTGACGAACCGGAGAGAAAGCGAGCACATGGTCCTGGCGCGGTCTCTCCTGGCCCAGGGCCAGTTGGATGAGGCTGAACGATTGCTCGACCGGTTGATCCAGAGCGCGGAAGCTGGAACACGAATTGTTTCGCTGCTGCGGATTATGCTGCTTAAAACTCTAGTCCTGGATAGAAAAGGGATAATGGATTTAGCCCTGGATGAGTTGAAAAAGGTTTTGTTCCTTGCCGAGCCGGGGGGTTTTATCACCATCATTGTTCAAGAAGGCCCCAGAATTGCCGAATTGCTGGAGAAGGTCCTTGGGCAGACAGACAGCGTGCAGAAGGGAAAAAGACCAGAGTTTACACGAAACTATGTGAAGAAACTCCTGCTGGCGTTTAAGAGAGTCGATTTGCCAAAAATAGAAGGCATCCCGGGAGAACCTCTGAGCGAGAGGGAACTGGAGGTTTTGCACTTCATCGCTGCCGGGCTGACAAACCAGCAGATTGCTCGAAAACTTTTTGTCTCCTTGAATACCATCAGAACCCATACCAAAAACATCAACAGCAAACTTAATGTCCACAGCCGGACTCAAGCTGTTGCTCGAGCCAAAGAATTAGGGATTTTGTAAACATATCTTTTTCCCTAGTACCCTGATTAATTTTTTTCACCCTTTATAATCACATCTTCGTGTGATGACACCCCAATCCAAGGTTTCGTATATTCTAAATGAAAAGAATGAGCGAGATGCAAAATGAGACAAAGAAATATGAGTAAGAAAAGAGATGATGAATTTATAACAAAGTCAAAGCCTGAAAATATTCACTTAACCCTAAAAAAAGGAATGTGTTTAGCAGCGGTCATTGTTTTCGTTAAAGCTAACAAATTGAACAAGAGGAACGGAAAATGAAAAAAAGGACCAAGCACATTCTCCCTATGCACTATACGATTAAGGTAGAGGGATACCTGGATAAAAAATGGGCAGATTGGTTCGAGGGCCTGACGATGCGCCATGAAGGAGAAATGACTGTCTTTGAAGGCTCTGTTGTCGACCAGGCCCATCTCCATGGATTGCTCGCCCGGGTTCGAGATTTGAACCTGATACTGGTTTCAGTGGAGCGCGGCGAGCCTGGTCGAAAGAGGAAGAAATGAACGACAAGATTTTGAAGAGAATTACCTGGTTATGAGGAATATTCAGAGAACACTCGCTTTCGTTTGGTTCCCTATGTGTGGTAAAAATGTCCTTAAACAGAGAAAGGCGAATCATCGGAGGAAACGGAATGAAAGAAATAGTGCTTTCGGGATTGATTATTCTGCTTATCGCTCCGGGTTTGCTCGGTCAGGAGCTGACCGGAGAGGAGATCATTCAGAAAGTCAATGAACAGTTCAATGTCGATTCAAGCTATGCGAAATCGAAGATGACGATTACCACCTCCTCGGGGCAGAAGCGCACTTTTCTCTCCGAATCGTGGAGCAAGGATAAAGGAGAGAAGAACCTTGTTCGCTATCTGGAGCCGGCCCGGGTCAAAGGGCAGGCTGTGTTGATGCTGAACAACGCCGACGATATCTGGATGTACTTCCCGCGGACTCAACGCGTCCGCAAGCTGGCCTCCCATGCCAAGAAGCAGAAGATGCAGGGCAGTGATTTTTCCTATGAGGATATGGGAAGCGGTGATGCTTTTATCGAGGACTTCACTTCTCAAAGGCTCGAGGATGAGAAGATGGAGGGGTATGACTGTTACAAGCTGGAGCTCACCCGAATACCAGACAGCGACAGCTCGTATTCACGGCTGATCATCTGGGTGGTCAAAGAGAATTTCGTGCCTATAGTCATCGATTATTATGACGAGGATGATCCGAGTTATCACCTGAAGCGTTTGGTCCAGAGCGATGTCCGGGTCATCGACGGTATCCCGACAGCTATGAAGGCGGTCATGCACAACAAAAACGACAACACTCAGACGGAGATGGAAATTCTGGAAGTGAAGTTCAATGTCACCCTGGAGGATAAGATGTTTACAGAGAGGGAATTGAAAAAATGAAAAAAGGAATAGTTTTACTTTTTGCCGCACTTTTCACTTTGAATTCGCTTTTCGCCCAGAAGGGTGTGGATATCTTTGGCTACTATGAATCTCAGGCGAGCGGCGCCCAGGTCCAGGACGATTTTTGGCTCCTCTACTCCAATAAACTCCGGGTCGATCTCAAATCTAGCCTGTCCGATAAGGTCACCTTTGCCGCCAATTTCGACTACATAACCTATCACGGAAAGACCATGTGGAACATCCTGGATTTTCTGCCGGATCAAGCTGTTGCGGAGGTTCCCGTTGGAATGGAGGATTTTTACGTGCTTCGGTTCTCGGACAGGCATTTTCTCGATAATGCCTACATCAAGCTTTCGTTCAAATATTTTGACCTGACTGCCGGCAAGCAGCAGATCTCTCTGGGAACGGGCTATGTCTGGAACCCGACTGATGTCTTCAACATCAAAGAACTTTTTGATCCGACCTACGAGCAGCCCGGGCACAATGCGGTCCGGCTGGATGTTCCGCTGGGGGCCGCCTATACCTTCACAGCTCTTTTCTCACCCGAGGATAACTGGCAGAATTCAGCCAAACTGGTTCAGTTGAAGGGAAGGATTTCTCATTTTGATTACGCCATCACCGCCATCGAGAAAGTCTGGCTCTTTCATGATTACACGCAGTTCGACCCGGTAAACATGTCCTTTGTGGAGCTGCCGGGGAAACGGCAGCTTCTTGGAGCGAGCACGGCCGGCGAGCTTTTTGGGTTGGGAATCTGGGCTGAGTACGCTTATAACTGGATGGAGAATTCCGAGGATTTCTACGAGCTGGTTGTGGGGACGGATTACACCTTCAATTTTCAAACCTACCTGATGGTCGAGTATTACCGCAACACCTTAGGCAAGACTGATTACACTCAATACAGACTCAATGACTGGATGCGTCTCATGGCCATGGAGCAGAAGTCCATCACCCGCGACCAGGTTTATGTCTTATTTCAGCATCCTGCAACTGATCTGCTGAATGTTGGACTATCTGCAATCTACAGCCTATCGGATAAAAGCACAGCTCTGGTGCCGACCCTGAGCTACAGCTTCTCGGATAATGTGGAGATTTTCGCCTACCTGAATTTTAACTTCGGCCAGGAAGGGAAGGCCTTTTCTAAAAAAATGGGAAACGGGGGATTGATAAGGGTCCGTGTCTATTTTTAGCTGACCAATGGAAAGGAGAAGGACAATGAGAGAAAAAATGTTGAAAAAGCTGGCGAGCTGGCATGCGGACCATCCCTGGAGGATGTTGTTGATCGTTCTCTTGCTCACCTTTGTTTTGGCAGGATTTGCCAGCCAGCTCACTGTCACCACGCGAACTTCAGACCTGCTGCCTGAGCGCGATCCCAAAGTCGTCCAGTACAACAGGATCATTGATGAGTTTGCTACGGCGACGAATCTTATTGTCTATGTCGAAGGGGAAGAACAGAAAATCAAAGAATTCGCTGATGCCCTTGCTCCTAAGATTTTGGAATTGAGAGATTCCAGCAGGGATCAAGAGCTCCAGGAAAGTATTGATAAGCTTCAAGCCAAGATTGAAAAGCTAGAAGCAAAAAGAGGAAAAGAGGCAAAAATCGCTGAGCTTCAAGCTGAGATCAAAGAACTCCAGTCCCAGATGAATTTCAAACTGTTTCAACGCGTGGATTACAAAGTGAACGTTGATTTTCTCAAAGAGCACATGTTGATGCTGGTGAAAGAAGAGGATTTGAGGAACTTGAAAGATGTTTATATGGATCCCAATTTGATCGGCCTGCTGAAAAATTACAACGATTCAATGGAAAAAGAATACGTCGGACAGGAAGAGTCGATCTCTACGCGGGAGAAAGAGGACGGCGCCTGGTCGTTCCTGGAGGGCATCCAGAATCTGATTCTTGCCCTGGAGAGAGCCGCGGGCGGGGAAGAAATCTCGGAAGAGGAAGTCCGGATCGCTGTGGACAAGCTTCTCTTCGGTGAGCCGTATTTCCTTTCTTACGATAAAACGGCCTTGATCCTGACAGCTGTGCCCGATTTCACCATAATGGAAAGGCAGTACATCATGTCCAGCACCGAACTGACCCAGACTGTGCTGGATGATTTGTTGCATGAATATCCGGATGTTGAGGCAGGCCTGTGCGGGACTATTCCCAAGGAGCACGATGAACAGGTTTATACTCAGCAGAGCCTTGGGTTCACGTCCTTGATCGCCTTGGCGGCCATTCTTTTCCTCCTGATGTTTTCATTCAGGATGTGGGTGGCTCCGCTTTTTGCTCTGGTCAACCTGTTGGTAGGTGTGCTCTGGGCCCTTGGGAGCGCAGCGGTCGTGGTCGGTCAGCTCAACATGATAACATCCACGATGTCCGTGATCATCCTCGGCTTGGGTGTCGATTTTTCAATCCATATTTTTTCTGTTTTTACAGAGCGTCGGGAAGCCGGAGATTCCATCGCTACGGCCATGGAGAAGACATTCTTGAAAAGCGGGAAAGGGATTGTCACGGGTGCCTTAACCACTGCCTGTGCTTTTTACGCTCTGGTCATCAGTTCTTCCCGGGGCATGAAGGAAATGGGCCTGGTCATGGGGACCGGACTGGTGGCGATTCTTCTGGCGACCCTGCTCTGTCTGCCGTTCATGCTTATCTTCAGAGAACGCTTCAGGGAATGGCGGCGGAAGAAGACAAAGGTTGTCAAACCAGTCGTTCACCGTGACATATCCTTCCAATTTTTGGGTCGTGCGGGAGAATGGCTCAGCAAAAAGTATGCCTTCACGATCTTCATCTCGGTGACACTGAGTGCATTTCTGATCTGGCAGGCCGTCACCATCCGATGGGATTACGATTACCGTAACATGGAGCCTAAGGTTCCCTCCATACTCCTTTTGGATGAGATTATAGAGAAATTCGACTTGAGCATGGATTATGCCCTGGTGATAACCGATAGTGTCGATGAATCCTATGAGTTATCAAAAAAATACCGTGAACTGGGTTCTGTGGCTTTGACGGACGATATTTCGGTCTTTGTTCCTTCTGAGGAGGAACAGCAGGAGAGAGCTCCCCACGTCAGAGAAGTCAAAGAAAGTATGCAGTCAACTCCCATCAGGCCTGCTGTGCTTCCGGATGAGATGGCCGTTTTCATCGAAGAACTTGAGCGGTTGGAGATGAACATCATGGAGATGCAGGACATGGCTTTCCTCGGCGGACAGGACAAAGTGGACAACAAGTGTAAAGAGATAGTGGGAGATCCGGATTATCCGGATTCCGGAAACCTTGTACAGGATCTGCTGCAGTCGTTGAAAGCAGATACTCGGGCGGCAGCCCGGGGAATGTCCGGATTTCAGCGGAGTTTTGCACCTTACTTCAAAGATTCTGTCATCAGGATGAGCTCGACCAGGCCTATCCATCTGGAGATGCTTCCCGAGACGATTCTGGACCGTTACAGCAACACAACCCGGGAGCTCTTCCTCGTCACTATCTATCCGGAAGGAAGTCTCTATGACGGAGAATTCATGAATAGATTCGCGGAAGATGTGGAAAGAGTCAGTGAAAAAGCCACCGGGATGGCTCCTTTAATGATAGCTCTTCTCAAGATTTTCGGCCGTGATGGACGCAACGCCGCTTTGCTGACTCTGGCTGTTGTGTTTCTCCTGCTCTGGATCGATTTTCGAAGACCAGGGTACGCACTGATAGCGATGATCCCTCTGGCTTTAGGAGTGTTCTGGATGGTCGGCCTGATGAACATGACCGGTATTCTGCTTTCCTTTATGACTGTCATGGGTGTTCCTTTGATCATCGGTATCGGCATCGATGACGGAGTGCACATCATGCATCGGTGGAGGATTGAAGGCAACAGCAGGATTCGAACAGTCTTTTCCAGCACCGGGAAAGCCATCCTTCTGACCTCGCTGACGACGATGTTCGCTTTCGGATCCTTGATGTTTTCCGTCATGCCTGGATTCGGACTCTTCGGTGGAGCGCTCTTCCTGGGTGTGGGAGCCTGTTTCCTGACAACTGTCATTATCCTGCCCGGGATTCTGGGCATTATCGACAGGAAAAACAGAAAAAAAAATTAGGGGACGCTCCCCAAGGTACCACCTTAGCTAATCCTGAAAAAATTATCAACAATACTATCATAGGCTCTTTCTTCTAGGACAAATTCGCAGAATTTTCGCTGCCTTTCTTTTTGATTTTCAGAAAGTTCAAGATAGATAGGGTTTGAAACTCTTATGAGGCCGTTTTCCTTTCCTTTTGCATAATACAGGAAGCTGCTCCAGGGATATTCAAAAAGACAGATTACTATCTTTGCTCTTAATGGATTTTTTTCAATATACCTGGCACATTCAAGAAGATAACTTTCTCTGTCTATGTAGAGGCTTTTATAACGGTTTTGAAAAACAAATCCGACGGAATCATATTTTTTTTTGAAATAAGCAGCATAGACTTGGAGAATCCTCTGCATGAACTTAGGAAGATCTGTTGCTTTTATAGCCTGTAAGAGCAGATGAAGATGATTCGGCATAAGGCAGTAGTGGAGGACATTGATTTGGAACATATCAAGAGCTTCCTTCATAGTATTTAAAAAATGCTTATAATCATTGTTACAGCGAAAAATTTGTTTTCGATCGTTGCCACGGGTTAAGATATGATAATATCCCAAATCTAATAAATTTCTTCGAGCCCTTGGCATTATATTCCTTTTGTGTTATTTGAAAGACGAAATTATTAAGACAAATTCTCAGAAAAATTTATGGTAGATTTAACATTTTAATGGTATTAAATCGCTAAGGTGGTACCTTGGGGAACGTCCCCAATAATTAAAAATCAGAAGGGATTTTCACTTTTATACAGAATGCCTTCTGGCAGATTATATCCTACATCATCGATTCCTAATATCTTGAGGGCTGCAAACAGGGATTTACCGGTATGTTTGAAGGCCACTGCACTGTGATGGGGAAATCTTTTTTCGATGAGAACATGCCGGTAGAAGCGGGCCATCTCTTTGATGGCTATCACTCCGATGCTGCCGAATGATTTGGGGTCGATATCCAGGACCTCTCCTTCGGCGATGTAAGCCAGGAGCACCGCATCGGCTGTGGACTGCAGCCGGAAGACCGTGACCTCTCCGGGACGGATTCTCCCTTCCAGAGTTCCTCTGGTGATATCCGGCTTTTTTCCCGGTTCCATCAAACGGTTCATTATCAACTGATATTTCATCTCAGGGCCGATAAGGCAGGATGAGGCCGTGTTTCCGCAGTGGAATCCCATGAAGAGGTCGCTGGACTTATATTTCTTGACTTTGTTTTTGGCTTCCTTGTACATGTCAGCGGGTACCGTGTTGTTGATATCGAGGAGTGTGGCCGGAAGCTCGGTGGCGCAGGCGGCCATGTATTCGCTCAGCGCTCCGTAGATATCCACCTCGCAGGCTACAGGAATACCTCTAGAGGCCAGCCGGGAGTTGACATAGCAGGGCACGAACCCGAAAAGGCTTTCGAACGCAGGCCAGCATTTGTTGGCGAAAACGCCGTATTGCGAGGCCCCGAGGTTCTCATCATAGAACCTGGCCAGCGCCACCTCATACTGGGCGAGCTTTTCCAGGAGATCCGGATAGGTATTTCCCTTTCCCAATTCTTGGGCCATATCTTTGGCGACTTTCTTGATTTCCGGAGCATTCTTGGCTTTAAGAAAAATATCATAGAGGTCGAGCTCGCTGTTTTCCATGACCTCCACCCCCAGGTCGAACAGGGGCTTGATCGGTGCGTTGCAGGCATAAAAGTCCTGAGGACGAGGCCCGAAGGAGAAGATTTTAAGATGCTTTAAGCCGCAGACCACCCTGGCTGACGGGATGAATTCAGCGATCATACTGGCTACCTCGCCAGCCACTCCGACAGGATATTCGGGGATATGAGGACTCAAGCCTCTCAGCCCTAAGTTGTAGGACGCATTGAGCATCCCGCAGAAGGCATCTCCTCTACCCTGGATCAGATCTTTTCCGCTTTCCTCCGCAGCGGCCACTAACATGACCGGACCGTCGAACTTCTGGGCCAGCATGGTTGTCGGCCCTTCAGGCCCGAAATTCCCCAGATAGATGACAAGGGCGTTGACCTTCTTTTTCCTGATCTCCTCTAAAGCGTGAAGAGAGTCCTTCTCGTTTTCCACGGTCGTTTCGATATCCATGACCGGAATTCCCTTTTTCCGGCATTCTTTGAGAACCCTGGCTTTTCTTTTCTGAGACAGCTCTAGAGGAAAGCAATCCCGGCTGACTGCCACGATCCCCGGGTTGATTTGAGGTATGTTATTCATTCCTTGCTCCTTTTTTTCTGGCCGTAGTAGGCATCAGGTCCGTGCCTCCTCTGGTGATGTTTTTGCCGGAGATAGTCAGGAACAGGTTCACACTCCTGATTCAACACCAGAGTTCCCCAGGCCATCTTAGCCACTTTCTCCAGGGCCAGACAATTCTTCAGCGCTTCATCAGGAGTCCTTCCCCAGGTAAAGGGACCGTGCCCAGCCACCAGCACCGCCGGCATCTCCAGAGGATTCTGGCCGGAAAAGCGCTCAACGATCACTTTACCCGTGTTCTTTTCATAATCGTTTTCCACTTCCTTGGCGCTGATCAAACGGGTGACAGGGACAGGCCCGTTAAAATAATCGGCATGAGTCGTCCCCAGACACGGAATTTCTCTCTTCGCCTGGGCAAACATGGTGGCATACTCACTGTGGGTATGAGCCACGGCTGATATTCCTTCCATGGATTTATAGAGCTCAAGATGGGTGGGAGTATCTGATGAGGGATTCAGGGCTCCTTCCAGGACTTTGCCTTCCAGATCGACGATGACGATGTCATCCGGCATCAGCTCTTCATAGGAGATCCCGCTGGGCTTGATGGCCACTATCCCCTCATTCCGGTCATATCCGCTGACATTTCCCCAGGTCAAGATCACAAGGCCATGCTTGACCAGATCCAGGTTGGCCTGCCAGACATGTTCTTTTAACTCTAATCTGTTCATTCGAATTTCCTTTGTTTTTCCCTCAGAGCGATGAGCTCTTTCATCACGTTGTAGAGAGTGCCTGACCAGAATTCGGTCCCGAAGGCCTCATGGAGCTGGCTGTACAGACGGAACAATTCTTTGTAAACCTGATGGTTCTCGGGATCGGGTTGGTAGGTTTCCTTGATTCCGGTCAGGACATTTTGGGCTTCTTTGACGCTCGAGAAACCGCCCTTTTCTTTGCCCGCGGCGACAGCTCCGAATATGGCGGCGCCCAGAGCACAGGTCTGATCGCTTCTGGATACCTTCATCGGGCGTCCGGTGATATCCGCATAGATCTGCATCAGGAAAGGATTCTTTGCGGCCAGGCCCCCGCAGTTGACGATTTCTTCGACTCCCACTCCGTATTCCTCGATGCGGTTGATGATAGTCAACGCGCCGAAGGCCGTAGCCTCGATCAAAGCCCTGTATATTTCATGCGCCTGGGAATGGAGAGTCTGCCCGATGAGGAGACCGCTCAGGCGGACATCCACAAGTATGGTCCGGTTGCCGTTATTCCAATCCAGGGCCAGGAGCCCATGCTCTCCCGGTTTTTGCTTGGCGGCTTCGATTTCGAGGCCTTTGAATTTCTCGTCAGGGGTCTTTCCGTATTTATCCGGAACCAGGTGGTTCACAAACCATAAAAAGATATCCCCGACTGCAGATTGGCCGGCCTCGATGCCATAATAATCGGGGAGTACAGAACCGTCCACGATTCCGCACACCCCTGGAATGTCGGCCAGACTTTTCTGCTTGGGATAGACCATGATGTCGCAAGTGCTGGTTCCCAGGATTTTAACCAGCGTTCCTTCCTTCACGCCAGCGCCGACCGCTCCCATATGGGCGTCAAAGGCGCCGACAGCGACAGCGATCCCGGGCTGGAGCCCGAGTTTTTCAGCCCATTCCTGGGAGAGATGCCCGGCTAACCGGTCAGAAGGCACTGCCTTTTCGTACAGCCTTTCCCGCAGTTTTCCCAGCTCCGGGTCAACGGAGGAGAGGAATTCCCTGTCCGGCAGGCCGCCCCATTCTTCGTTATACATGGCTTTGTGGCCTGCAGCACAGACGCTGCGTGTGATTCTGTCCGGGCGAGTGTCGCCGGCTAGAAGAGCAGGAATGTAATCACAGAACTCGACAAAACTGTAGGCCGCCTGGAAAACCTCAGGAGCCATGTTCTTGCAGTGGAGTATCTTGCTCCAGAACCATTCTGAGGAGTAGGTTCCGCCGACCTTTGCCAGGAACGGATGACGGGTTTTGCTTGCCTGGGCTGTTATCTGGGCGGCTTCAGCATAGCTGGAATGGTCTTTCCAGAGCCAGACCATAGCGTTCAGGTTCTCTTTGAATTCCGGCAGAAGTCCTAGTGGAGTTCCCGTTTGATCGACCGGCATGGGACTGCTCCCGGTGGTGTCCACACCGATCCCGATGATGTTTTGAGGGGAAAATTCCGGGTCTTTTTTGCTCGCCAGGGAAATGGCTTCCTTTGCAGATTCCGTAAGGCTCTGATGGTAATCCTGGGGATTTTGCCGGGCAACATTGGGATCTTTGGGGTCGAGAAGAATGCCTTCGCTGCCCGAAGGATAGTTAGAGACATTGCTGGCCAGCTCGGTGCCGTCCTCAAGGTCGACGATCAAGGAGCGGCAGGAATTGGTCCCGAAGTCCAAGCCCAAAGCGTACTTTTTCATTTTTTATTCCTTGTTTCTGCTGAAAATTTTCTTTTTGTCGATAATACTCTTTTTGCAGTTATTTAGCTATAACAAGCGGGGAGAAAAGGATCATCACAGTGGCTATGATGGCCAGGACGATCAAGGACAGGATGACGTCCCGCTTGTTCCAGCTCGCCCGCGAGGCTTTTTTATCCTCGACGACAGTCGTCGCATAGGTCAATCCCTGGATTTTCTGGTAATCGGGGGATCTGGTGAACATGCTCACGATGATCATTGTTCCGATGCAGAGCAGGGTCAGATAGACGCAGAAGTAGAGGAAGTTGATATCGGCAAACGTATGCAGCCAGCCGCTCAGGTTGTCTTTAAAGATTTCGGCGACAAGACGCAGCACTCCGATGACAAAGCCGCCGATGAGCGCGGTAAGCGCTCCCCGGGAATTGATTCTCTTCCAGAATATTCCCAGCAGAAAGACTGAAAAGATAGGGGGAGCGAAATAGGCTTGGACACTTTGCAGGTAATGATACAGCTCGCTGGAGATGAATTTCATCAAAGGAATCCAGAGGATGCCGCAGACGACCACCACTCCGGTGGCGATACGTCCCACCAGGACCAGTTTTTTCTCGGTTGTTTGCGGTCTGATCTTTTTATAGATATCCATGGTGAAGAGCGTCGAGCAGGAGTTGAAGACAGCGGCCAAAGAGCTCATCAGCGCTGCCAGCAGACCTCCGACAACCAGGCCTCTGATGCCGGCAGGCAGAAGCATTTTGACCATGGCCGGAAAGGCCTGGTCCGCGACAGGAAGGTCGAGCTGCCCTGATCTTGCCAGGGCATAGGCTGTCACTCCGGGAATGAAGAAGATAAAGAAGGGGAAGAGTTTGAAATAGGAAGCCAGGATCGTCCCCCGGCGGGCCTGGGTTTCGTTTTTGGCGGCCAAGACTCGCTGGACGATGCACTGGTCTGTGCACCAGTACCAGATGCCCACTATCGGCGGGGCCAAGAGCATTCCCAACCAGGGAAAATCCGGATGGTCCAGCGGCAGGAAGAGG
>Ga0209427_10007002_pt1 | contig 12793 bp, 13 predicted proteins | sample DeeMarSWOR136_30_FD_187465 | JGI IMG/M metagenome (GOLD analysis project Ga0209427, IMG submission 187465) | Marine sediment microbial communities from White Oak River estuary, North Carolina - WOR-1-36_30 (SPAdes) (version 2) | ecosystem: Environmental > Aquatic > Marine > Intertidal zone >... | reverse complement strand
TATTGATGCTCAGCAGTGCAACGGATGCGGCAACTGTGCCAGTATATGTCCTTTTGGTGCTATATCCCCAAAGGAGGCTATTAAATGAAAGTTAAAACTAGTATAGTCTTAAGCGGTGTTGGCGGTCAAGGTGTTATAACAGCGGCAAATATCCTTGGTAAAACAGCTGTCAAAGCAGGACTTAATGTTTTTGTGTCTGAAATCCACGGCATGGCACAAAGAGGAGGCCCCGTAATGAGCCATGTCCACATCGGCGGTGAGACCAACAACCCCCAGATGAGACCGGGCGAGGCAGACGTTCTCCTGGGCTTCGAGATCGGTGAGGCGATAAGGCGGGGAGTTACCTACCTGAAGGATGGTGGTCTAGCCCTAGTCAACAGGAGGAAGCTACCACCCGTAGAGGTCATCTCTGGCTTGGTGGCATACCCCAGCGAGGAGAGCCTTATCTCACTGCTCAAGCAGGTGACGGAGGATATAGTCCTCTTCGATGCAACCAGACTGGCGAACAAAGCAGGGGACCCTATAACAACTAATGTAGTTATGCTCGGAGCTCTAACCGAAAGCGGAAGGCTCCCGTTCTCCAAGGATATGATTGTGACGGCGATGAAGTCGAGTCTCAGGCATGCCTACCTAGAATTAAATATGAGAGCCTTCGACCTAGGAAAGAAAGGGTTCAGGCAAGCCTCTGAGAAAGGTTTGTAAACCGACTGTTTCAGACGACTTTCCTTGGAAGAAATACTCGTTTTCCACTGTTTCATTTACAGTCTAATTTAAAGAGACACTAAAGGTGCCTAACATGTCTATAAAAAGCATGGTCAGGTATGTAGTCGTAAGGTAGACTGAGGCCGCCGAGAGGATGTACCCCACTATTCTTCTCTTCACATTATCACCTGTTATTGGATGTTACTGAGAGAAATTTAGATATAAGGCTTCTCTAACGAAAAAAGGAATTTTTACCCCCCTTATGTCAAGAATAGATGATTTTTCCCATTCGTTGACAACAATAGCCGTAAATGGAAAATTTCCCTTTTTTTTAAAGAAAATCGGGCCTTAAAATTTTTTTTATATTTTAAGGCATGGCCATAAGAAGAAGCATAAATCCGGTTGTGACCAAATAAGGTAGGAGAACCATCGTTGCTGCCACCCTCTTCATGTTAATATTGGTATCAAATGCAACACAGATGCTGAAGCCCAGTGATACAAACGCAGAAAGACAAATGGGAGAACTGACGACGATTTGATTATAAAAAATCTTGTAGAGGAGGACGACTCAGGGCTTATAAAACGGGATGGGACAGTCAAGACGGCTTTCGAAGCCTGGCTCACCCTCTCAAATTGGGAAGAGAAGACCTACTCCTCCCAGGGTTTAAGGGACTGTGGGGAGACCTCGTCGGCTGTCCAGCCCAGGTAGTGGTTATCCGGTATCCTATTCCAGATGCCTTCCGCTGCCGTCTGGACGTCCTTGGCAAGCTGCTTGGCGTCTATCGTCAGGAGATTGCCGTCCTCGACGACGATCTCACCGTTCACAATGACGGTCTTGACGTCACTCCTCTGGCAGCTGTTCACCAAGTTCCTTATTGGGTCCCTGACTGGGACGGAGTTGATACCCGTCATGTCCACTATTGCTATATCCGCCAGAGCCCCGGGCGCTATCCTTCCGAGGTCGGAGCGGCCTACGCCCTTCGCGCCTCCCAGGGTGGCGCTGTAGAAGACCTCCCCTGAGGAGCCGGAGTAGCAGTCCCAGTCGGCCAGCTTGGAGACGTAGGAGGCCATCCTCATCTCGTTGAGCAGGTCCTGAGGGGCTGTGTCAGTTCCTATGCTTACATTCACCCCTGCTGCGAGGTACCTGCTGTGGGAGTGGAGTTTGTTCCCCCTTTTCACGAAGACTACAGGGTCGTGGGAGACAGTGGCTCCGGAATCGGCAAGCAGCTTGAGGTCACCTCCCCCAACCGGCGGATAAGCTACAAGCGGGTGACCCGCTATTGCCCATCCATGGCCTATGATCAGGTCGGGGCCTAGGAGGCCGGTGTCGTGGAGGAACTCCACGGGGGTCCTCCTGTACATCCTGAGCATGTTCTGGAACTCGACGACCCACTGCCCTGCGTGGATGGATATGGGCACCTTGAGCTTGTCCGCCTTCTCCCTCACAGCCCTCTGGAGGCCTTCGCTGCATGTATCAACCTTGTCAGGGTAGAGGGCCGGAATGATCCTCCCATCAAGGGCTCCTGTGTATTTCTTGACGAACTTCTCGGCCTCGTCGAGCCTCCTCAAGCCCTCCTCTGGGTCTAGCCACCTCGTCTGTATGTTTGCCCCCTGGGTCCTCTCCCACCTGCCATCAGTGATACCAGGCCCCTCGCAGGCCCTTATTCCCATGTCACCTATGATCCTGACTGCCTTTTCAGCGCCTAGACTGCCGACCATTCCGATCTCGACGAGAGTAGTGTTCCCGCTCAGCAGGCACTCGGCAAGAGAATACTTTGAGAAGACCTCCCTGTCCTTATCAGTCATGCTCATTCCCAGGGCCGTAAGGTTCTCCCCCAGCGAACTCATGTAGAAGTGGCGCGCCCCCACGTCCTCTAGGAAGCTCTTATCCTTGGGGGAGCTAGCGGCATGAATATGAGTATTTATCAGCCCAGGGATGACAAGGCAGCCCGAGGCGTCGATCCACCTCTCCACGTGGCCCGAGTATGTCTTGCCCACGTATTTGACCCTCTGCCCCTCTATGACGACGACGCCATCGTGGAGTAGCCTATGCTCACTGCCGTCGAAACCTACCAGAAACTTTCCCTTGATTCCTAATGACAACTTTCACACATGCGTACTAAGGGTGAAATTAAGATATATGTTTGAGGTGGAAAAAGGAGAAAATTAGAGGTGGAGAAGTTTCTTCAGGTTTCTGGTCGCCGCCTGGCCAACTTCTTCGATTGTTAAGCCCTTAATCTCGGCTATCCTCTGAGCTACAGCGATCACTCCTATGGGGTCGCTGGAGTCGGTCTCCGTGAGGAGCCACTCCATTGGCGTCTGTCGGATGGCCTCCTCAAGCTCCTCGTTTTCGCCTCTGAGTAGGCCTCTACCGATGGACAGGTAAACGCCCAGCTCTGTGGCTCTCTTGGCGCAAGCCAGCCCTTTATCGAAGCCATGGATGGCGGCACCCACTTCGACGATTTCCTCCTCTTCGAGTATGTCGAGCATCTCCTCACCAGGAGCCCTATCGTGAACCAGAACTGGGAGACCGAGCTCCCTTGCTAGGCCTATCTGGGCCCGAAGAGCTTTCCTCTGCACGTCGTGGTCGACGACCTCGCTGGAACGGACCCACTCCCGCGTCATCCTGCCGGCGAAGTCGAGGCCGATCTCGCTGACGGCCATGACGGCCCCTTCTCTAGCTAGCTTCCTCAACCTCTCCAAGTTCTCATGACTGTACTCGTCGGCATACCATGGGTGGATGCCCACGCATCCTTTCACGATGTCGAACTTCTTGGCTGTATTAACGGCCTCCTCGGAGGAGGCCATGTCTATACCTGCAGTTATGACGAGCTCGACACCAGCCTCCTTGGCCATGGCTATGCCCTCCACGTTGTTTTCTCTCAAGTGGCAATGGCTCTCAGAATACAATTCTCATCGAGAGAGTATGGCCTGAAGTAGATGAAAAGGTTTCTAGATGGGAACGTCCGTGGATTGAGGGTATGCAGCTCTCGACGTTTCGTGAGACCTAGAGAATATTGTCATGTATTTTGTGGTCTTGTGAGGTGAAATATCTATGGCAGAGGGCGACTGGATCTAGGACTTTTTCACAAGTTCGAGATAATAGGTATTATCACTGCACCATTCGTCGACAATCCCGAAGCCGGTCTTACCCGCCAAATCCTTGAAATGTTCTAGGTCTAGACGAGCCAAGCGGACTCCGTACCCCGTTGTCACCGTTTCACCTGGGAGCAATACCTCGAGACTTACCATGAAGAACGCCTTTCCCTCTACATTCTCCGGTATGTTGACGTCCCATATGAGGAACTTGCCGTTGTCCTTCAGCACCCTGTGGACTTCGGTGAAGACCTGCTCCTGCTTGTCCCGAGGTATGTATAGCAATGTGAAGAAAGAGGTGGCTACATCGAAGGTTGACGGTAAGAACTTGATGTCGGTGGCGTCCATGACGATCTTGAGGGCTTCGTTCTCTGTCTCTTTAAGCTCCTGCTCGGAGAGGTCGATGGCGACGACCTGCCTCCCGTTCAGCTTCCCGATTATGCCCTCGCCGCCTCCGCCTATGTCCAGAATAAATCCGTCTGCTTCTATGGGCGTCATCTCAACCTGCTGACCCGTAACCACATGAGCCAGTTTCATGAACTGCGCCTCCGCCCACTCGAAGAGGAGGTCGAGAGTCTCCTTGATAGAGGGAGCTAGTATTGTGAGGTCGTCCTCAGCCTTCTTCAGATCCCTGCCTAGGTGCATGAGCGTTCCTAAGGTTCCGTCCGTCGTCTCCGCTATGATCCCCTTGATTGTGCTTAGAGACTCAATAGAATCGATAACGAATGGGCCCTCTAAACGATGGCCTTCCAGTTCGTCCTTCGACTTCGAGATATTTTCCTTTAGCTTTTCCATATTCAATTTTTTCACAAGTATTCTTAATTCGTGTCATCTAAAGGTTCAGTTTGGTTAGGAAGGATCTAAGATGGTCCTCGAATTCCTTAGGTTTCCCTTGGGGGACCATGTGGCCCACTCCCCCGACGGTCACTGCCTTCAGGTCGGGGACTGTCTCCTCCATCCTCTTCAGCGTCTGAGGTGTGACCAAGGTGCTCATTCCCCCCAGGATCATCAGCGTCGGTGTTTTAATCCTCTCTACGTAGGGCCAGAGGTCCGTCGATAAACTCCCCCTGATGGCATCGCCGGTGGGTTTGCGCTTCAGATGGCCCTTCTCATCCTTGACGAGGCCGTACTTGACCCTGTTCTCAAGAGCCTCATCTGTGAAGTCAGGGTATCTCTCCCGTAGGTAGGCTCTGGCCTCCTCCTCGTCCTTGAAGGAATCGGGCGCCGGGGGCCTCGGACCATGTCCTGTAGACTCGAACGGCGCAATGTCCACCAGGACGAGGCCGTTGAAGTCCTCGGGGTGCTCGGCGGCCAAGACCATGCCTATCATCCCGCCTACGCTGTGGCCCACTAGGACGTTGGGCATGAACCCTATCTGCCTGTAGCAATCCCTCATCGTCTCTGCTAGCTCCGGGAGTGACACAGGCTCCTTAGGCGTATCAGAGTCCCCGTGATCTAGGATGTCCAAGGCTAGTATCTGGTACTCGCCTTGTAGGGCTCTTGAAGTCGTGTCGAAGCCCCTTGCGTCCATCCCCATGCTGTGGATGAAGACGAGCTTCGGCCCCGACCCTCCCCAGAGGAGGTAGTGGATCCTGTATCCACCACTCTTCATAGATCCTTCTTTTGGTACTTGTTCCATTACAATCGTTAGACAATATGATTAGGGACATTAAAGCTTGTTCCATATTATGATCTGTACGTAAAGGTCATCAGGTGGACGTATAGGGTGGCGACTTTTCAGCTTTGACGAGCGTATCCACCGGAGATCCCCATGGGTGTTCCGTCGGCCCTCCAGCACGCGCTCCCATGCATCATCCCCTCTCTGTCGACAAGGATACCGTTCATGCCACCTGCGACCTTGGGAACGATGACGATGTCGTGGCCCCTACACTTCAATCCCTCACGGATCTCCTCTGGAAACTCGGGCTCAACGTGGAGCCTACCCTCAGGTGTCCCCGCCAGCCCCATCGTCCAGACCCTAGGAGCCTCCACTGCCTGCTGGATCGACATCCTAAAATCTATTACGTTTATCAGAGCCTGGCAGACGGAAGGGAAAATCCTGGTCCCCCCGGGCGTCCCGACGCACATGAATGGGGAGCCATCCCTCAGTACTATCGTTGGGGCCATGGAGCTCAGCATACGCTTGCCGCTGGCCACAGAGTTCGCCCTCCCTGGTCTTGGATCGAAGAGGCCCATACAGTTGTTCAGCAGCATACCAGTGCCTGGAGTCGTGACCTTCGACCCAAAGGCGGAGAAGAGCGTCTGGGTCGCTGCTACGATGTTGCCATCTTTATCCATGACAGAGACGTGAGTCGTGCAATTGCTCTCTCCCACATAGGATGAGGGCTTGCCAAAGGAGTATGTCTTGGCCCGGTCGCCAATCTCCCTTGCCCGGGTCGTGGCGTACTCCTTTGAGGTCAGCCCCTCGATGGGGACTGGTACCTTCCAGGGGTCTCCCATGTAGTGCTGCCTATCAGCGAAGGCTATCTTCAGTACCTCTGTGAAGAGGTGGATGTACTCCACGGATCCGAAGCCCAGGGAACCCACATCGTAACCCTCGAGAATTTTCAACATCTGGATTATATGGGTGCCGCCGCTGCTCCCGGGAGCCATGGAGTAAATTTTGTACCTGTCCCTGTAGATGCCTTTCACCGGTTCTCTTCTGACGAGCTCGTACTCCCTGAGGTCTTTCATAGTCAGGATGCCGTCGTTCTCCTCCATATCGTCGACCACGATCCTCCCTAAATCTCCGGAGTATAGCACATCGGACCCTTTCTTAGCTACGAGCTCAAGAGTCTCAGCATACTCTGGCATCTCCACAGGGTTCCCCTCCACCAGGGGCTTGCCTTCAGGTATGAATACTTTTGCCGAGTCTGGGAACCTCCCAAGTTCTTCCTTTGAGTTCTTGACTATCTCAGCTAGGTAGGCTGTCGCCCTGAAGCCTTCCCTGGCGAAGCGGATTGAAGGTGCCATGACCTCCTTGAGACCTATTTTACCATGCCTCTCTAGGATGTATTCCCATCCTTTTAAGGTCCCGGGAGTGGCTACGCTAAGTCGTCCTACCATGTTTTTCCTTCCAGTGGTCTCGAAAAGGTAGTGCCCTTCTTGCCGTTCTTCAACTGGCTTGTACATGTCTTCCGTTGCAGCCTTCGGAGCTATGGCGTAATTGTCGAGAGTCTCAATCTCCCGGGTCTTCCCATTCCTGTAGACAAAGAACCCGGCTCCGAACATGCTTACCATCATCGGCTCTACGACTGTGAGAGCAAAGAGTGAAGCAATAGCAGCATCGAAGGCATTCCCCCCCTTAGCCAGCATCTCGATGCCAGCCGAACTGGCCAAGGGATGATTTGTGACGACTACACCCCTGCTGGCTACGACTTCACACTTGTGGGTCTTGGTGAGCCTATTTGTAAACTTCCTATTTTCGAGATCTTTACCGCTATTCATCAGGAACCCCTTTAACATTTATAGAAAATATATATCTTAACACCTAAAACATGGATAGTTGATCAAAGTTAAAATTTAATAGATTATGACGCTTGCTATTCTCTCATCTTCATCAATCTGTTGATGTAATCTGAGAAACCGTAGTTTTCCACGTATACGTACTTCTGCCCCTGATTGACGAATAAGTTCTCTAATATCAAGTCTATAATTATTATATGTCCCTTCCCAAGTAGGCTTTCAAGTGCGCTCTCAAACTGTCGTCCGTTCTCGGGGATATCCTCAAGCTTCAAAGAATAAACACGCTCTATGGACTTTAGTATGTTTGATGCAGCCTTTTTGCCAAAGATGTCAGTGAGGGTATTTATTATCGTCCCTCGTAGGACCTCGTTGAAACTAGGTTCTAATGCATGATCGCCTGTCTTAGTATCATACCGTATATCTAACCCAGTTTGGTTTTCCAATTTTATTCTTGTCCAATAGGTTTATGATATTTGAGTAAACTCTCTAGCTCCTTGACCCTCGTCTCGATGAACTCCTCAACCTTGGCTACACTATACTTCTGATCCTCCAGTTGTATCTCAAGGTGCTTTTTGACCATGCTCAGGAGTTTATTAATGTCCACAGGCTTTAGTATGAAGCCATCGGCACCCTCATTTAAGGCCTTCACTGCATTTTCCATTGTGGGGAAACCGGTGACGATAATCTTGATCATCTTTGGGTAATCCGCATGCAATAAACGCAGCAGTTCGGTTCCCAGAATGTCGGGGAGTTTGATGTCGATTAAGCTCAAATTATAGTGCTTTTTTTTCGCTTTCTCAATAGCCTCAGCACCGTTCTCAGCAAGCTCAACATCATATCCTGCCCTAACAAGATTTATCTTCATTACATACCTAACATTCTCATCGTCATCAATCACTAGTATCCTAGGTTGCGTAGACATTTCATCTACCTCCTTTTCACGAGTATAAACGCGGCATCCATTTAATGATTTATGTTCCATACAAATTAAAAGAATATGAACAAGTAATACAGTATAAAAAAACGAATAATATATATAATGTTAATTATTTTAAAAAAAATTATTTTAATATAAATTTACCAAAAAATTTCGGGTCTAATCTCATTATTTTCATGACCCTGAGCAGCAGAAATGTCATTTTGATAAGTGAGAAAGGTCATTTTGAAAGACGTTCCTTCTCCAACACTGCTATTCACTGATATCGACCCATCGTGGGCTTCCACAATCTTCTTGCAGATGGCTAATCCGAAACCCATTCCCCTAGCCTTTGTAGTAAAGAGAGGCTTCCAAATATCTTCAATTATTTCTTCGGGAATTCCAGAACCAGTATCTGTAAATGTTACCTCCAATAGGTCTTGGGTCTTCATGTTTTCTATAGTGAGTGTGCCACCTTGAGGCATGGCATCCACTGCATTATCAATGAGATTTAAGAAAACCCTTTTAATTCTCGAAGGATCTACAAAAAAAGTTACATCATCTTGTATTAAATTTAACACACGAATATCCTCAGGTATAGTTGTTGAGGAGATAGTTTCATCGATTAGATTTTTTAAATTTGAGGGGAGAATCTCCAAGCTCTCCTCCTTTGAGTAGTCACGTAGATCGTTGAGAATCCTGTTGGATTCCCTGACATTACTCTCTATAAATTCTAGTAATTCGATCAACTTGTCATCTTCGTTCGGCTCCAAGACGTTTCTCATGTAATATGCGGCACCGGATATTGCCGTAAGTGGATTTCGTAAGTCGTGACCAACCATCGCCGCAAGCTCTCCAATTGTAGCTAACCTTTCAGCCCCTCTAAGTTTTCTAGTTCTCTCCTCTACCAGTCGTTCCAAGTATTTATTGTAGGTTGTTAGCTGGGTCTCCCAGTATGCTTGAGCACGTTTATGAGCCGTAATATCCCTGAGAACTAGTATTTTCCATTTAATTCGGTTCATATCGGCTTTAATGGTCGAATATATTAAGTCGTAGACTCGTTCCTCAAGCCCTTCGCCCAACGCAATCTCCTGATGGGTTAGCGCTCCACGTACATTTTGAGGAGAAGTCTTGGGCCAATCAAGCCATACTTTTTCGATGTTTTTACCTGAAGTCTCAGTAAGGGGTTTACCAAAAAGTTGACTTGCTGAAGGGTTATAGTAGATTATATTATCGTCTTCGTCAAGTACAATAACGACATCACTCATTTTCTCTACAATGTATTCTCGAGCTAATGGGGCAATAGTTTCCCTAGGTATCCGGACGGGTGAGAGATAGGCCATGATTAAAGCTGCTAACATTGTCACTAGGGATATGAAGACAAGTATCATCGAATACTGAAAGTTAGTAATCAATGTCAGTCCTTTATCCGGAATTAAATCACCTTAGATTACAGATTTATTAAGAAAAATGGATTTAAAACAAATTTCTGTCATCAAGGGTATTTTTACTTTAGTTTCTTTTTAGGTATTTGAGATATTGGATATAATTCTGATTTTTCTTACTTTTTTAGGGCTCTAATCACCAGCATCCCTTTCATCTTGGACTTTTTCTCAGAGAGATAAGCTTTGACGACTTCGAAGCCTGACCCGATGATGAGATCCTTCAATTGGTCTTCTGTTCGGTTCTTGAAGTGGAAAGATTCGCCGATGAGATGGGAGAAGAAGGTGTCTGTCAGGCTTTGTAAAGGCTTGGAGAATAGCTTGAAACCACTCCATATATACGTCCAAGCGAAATCTAATACTAGAAGATGTCCTCCGTTGTTTAACTTTTCGTATATTGCCTTGAGTACTTTTCCTGCATTATCATCATTGTAAAACGAAAGAGTGACCATTACGACGGCGACATCAAAGGGTTCATTTTCAAATTTAAGAGTGTTATTAGTGATACTATCACAGACCAGTTCTACACCAGTGTCTTGTAGGTTGGTCTGAGCGTAGGAAATCATATCGCTGCTAATATCGATTCCAGTCGCTTTAAACTCGACATCTTCGTGTTTATTGGAGAGAAGTTTGATTGCGTTGCTTATGAATCCTCCAACGCCGCAACCGACATCGAGTATGGAGTACGTCTTTTTTGGGTTTTCATCAGCCAGTTCCTCCAGCTCATTGAGAATGACTGGGACGCGACTCTCTACATCCAGCTTCAGCCTTTCAACGTATTCCGCTAAGAGCCAGGAACACTCACTGTGCTCGGTGTCGTAGTATGCCCAGTTCCAATGTTCAGCTAGGACGTCGTGTATTCTAGAACACTTCGCTACTTCTTCCTCTATACTCATAATACTACCTCTTAGATGAACTCCTCCGCGATCTCTAGTCGATCATAAGCCGACATGTATGGGACCCAGCCAGCTGTTGACAACTTTGTGATCTTTACATATGGAATGCCCTCAATATTTCTCAAAACGATGCAGAAATCCGCCAAAGACTCCGCTATCTCAAGGTCTTTCAGATCGCAAATCTGGATGCTGATGACCTTTATGAGCTTCCTAAGCCATGTACTTCCTCTCATTGTGAAGTCCTTGTATTTGGGATCTTCATAAAGCAGGTCATTCAATGAACTCACGTTGTTTAGCACGAATAGGACTTGTTTTCCACTCATTACATGTAGGGCAACTTGCTTCATTATACCAGTTATGAAATCATTGAATAACTTTAGCATCTCCTCGGCTCTATGTAGTTCTTTGGATTTCATTAGATTACCTGTTTGCTCAGTCTCAAGTGGAGTATAGAAACGTAAAAGCCGTTTCTGTTCATATCTTTCTACATCGATGTTTGCCTCCTCCATTAAGTACCTGATTCGTTCAGGCGCCTCTTTGAAGCACATATAATACACGATGAAGCCTCCATTGAGGGCGTTCTCGACTATTTGGTGACAAAGAGTCACTCTATCTAATAGATCGCTGGCTATCGTTACTGTTGATCCCCATGGGATGCCCCCACCCAACATAGCGTCTAAGCCATCTACTCCCGTTTCAAACAAGTTCTTCGCCAATCATATCTCCTCCCTCTGGTATTTCTTCGGCCTAAAAATCGTGAAGCCCCGGCTTGTAATCTCGTAAAGGTGCAGGCTCTTGCTATGACGCATCTCCCGCATCTTGCTGATCAACAAGAATTTCCGAGCGATGCCCTCCATCATCTTGACGCTAAGCTCTATAACGCCTTTCGGAACGTACACTTCAAATGGGAACTTGTCAGACCAATCTGCCTCTGTAATAAAGATAGCTGTGCATCCACAATTTTCAGTCAACACTTGGCAGAGAAGGTGGAACGCAGACCTCATCTCAGCTGGCTGTAGCTCGTTTGGATAACCCGAGAAGAGTGCCGGGATTGAGTCAATGACCGCTCTTTTAGCTCCGATGCTCCTGCAGGCCATTTCAAGTTCATGTACTGTAATGCTGTAGGAGGGCTGGCGTTCGATCACGATTATTTTTCCTTGAGCCTCCAACGACTCCAGATCCCATCCGAACTTAGCACCTTCGCTGAAAAGATCGCTCTTCTTCTCTTCTAAAGATAATAACACACCTGGCTCGTCATTCAAAGCCCCATATCTCAAGAACTGTAGAGCAAAGATAGTCTTCCCGGTGCCCGCTCTCCCCCTCAGAAGTATAGATGAGCTACGAATAAAACCACCTTCGACTAGATCATCGAGTCCCTGTATTCCTGTTCTTACTCTCGTTTCCAGTCCTTTCTTTTGACCTATCATCCCTCTTCATCACTCCCGAAATGCAGTTCTAACGACCTATCAGGTTTGATATTGAATGGCACCCATCTGGTGTCATGGGCTACGGAGCTGAGGCTACGTATCCTTAAGTATCTCCTGATTGCGCCCTTGTGCTCTCCGATTTTCATATCGAAGATTCCATCTACGAGGTACTCAAGGGTATTGTAGAACTCAGGTTTATGTACTCCATCTTGGACTACAAAGATGCTTATGCAACCCAATTCCTTCAATCTAGCGAACAATAACTGGAGGAATTTTAAAACGAAACCATCCGGATTGTAAAGGGTTAAAGGAGACAAGGAGTTTAAAACGAATAGGAAGGGCGTTGGGAGCTCGGAGGAAGCGTTGAATATGTTGAAGTTAAGCTCGGTCAGATTACTCAAGCTACTAATGGAATACTTAGTTTGAGATTTTCCTATGAGCCAAGCATGGCCATCTACGAAGACGACCCTCTCTTTATTTTTTTCATCATCTAGGTCGATACCGCCACTCCTGAAATTATATTTAATATCATCTGTGGTCTTATCCAAAGTTACATACAGACATTTAATGTCGTTCTCGAAACATGATTTAGCAAAGTTTTCACAGAGAATAGTTTTCCCATTACCAGGTAGTCCAATTAACATAATATTGCTACCTAGAAGGATACCATCTTCAGCTAGAGGTTCAATGAAGGAGGGTAGCTTAAACTTACTACTAAGCTCTACCATCTATGGTTTCCTCTTAGCTGAAACTATCAGAGGTTTGAACAGTTCTAGTACAAATTTATAAATTATGTATTCATACAATTTATTATAAACATATCATAAAGGAATAGATACTACCTAAAAA
>Ga0209427_10006999_pt1 | contig 12795 bp, 14 predicted proteins | sample DeeMarSWOR136_30_FD_187465 | JGI IMG/M metagenome (GOLD analysis project Ga0209427, IMG submission 187465) | Marine sediment microbial communities from White Oak River estuary, North Carolina - WOR-1-36_30 (SPAdes) (version 2) | ecosystem: Environmental > Aquatic > Marine > Intertidal zone >... | reverse complement strand
GGTTATTGCCGCAGCCTTTGTCATTGGCATCTCCAGGGCGATTGGAGAAACCATGGTGGTGGCCATTGCCGCCGGAATGATGCCCAATCTGACGCTCAATGCTGTTGAGCCGATCCAGACCCTTACCGCCTATATCGTGGGGGTGAGCCTGGGCGATGTTCCTCACGGGACACTCGAATACAAAACGATCTTTGCTGCGGGGATCACACTCTTTTTCATGACCTTGTTCTTAAATATACTTGGCTTTTGGTTCAGGAGAAGGATCAGAGAGGTCTATTGATCATGCGACATAATGAGAAGATCACACAGGAGATAAGGAGGAGAATTGCCCATAATAAATTCCGGGACCATCTCTTCTGGATCATTGGGCTCCTCTCCACCCTCATTGGCTTCGTCGTCCTCTTCACGCTCATCATCGATCTCTTCGCGGATGGATTTCCCAGATTGAGCTGGTCATTCTTGACCTCCTACCCTTCCCGATTTCCAGAAAAGGCAGGCATCCTCTCTGCCTGGGTTGGAACGACCTTGGTGATGATCGTCACTGCCGCTGCTGCGGTTCCTCTGGGGATTGCGACTGGAGTCTATCTTGAGGAGTATAGTAAGAAGAATTGGTCGACGCATATCATCGAGATCAACATGAATAATCTGGCAGGCGTTCCTTCCATCATCTATGGACTTCTGGCGCTAGGGCTCTTTGTATATTTTCTGAAATTGGGAGAGAGCATCCTGACAGGGGGATTGACCCTGGGCCTGTTGATCCTTCCCATGGTCGTCATTTCCACCCGAGAATCGATCAAAGCCATTCCCAACTCTATCCGTGAAGCGTCCTATGCCCTCGGGGCAACGAAATGGCAGACTATCAAGGACCACATTCTCCCCTATTCCATCGGCGGCATCCTAACAGGAATGATCATCGGCCTTTCCAGAGCCATCGGGGAAACAGCACCCATTATCACAGTGGGCGCTCTGACATTCATTGCCTTCTTACCTTCCTCCCCTGTTACGTCCGCTTTTCCTTTTCTCACATTCAAATGGCTCTTCGATCCCTTCACGGTGATGCCCATCCAGATGTTTAACTGGGTTTCCCGCCCCCAGAAAGAATTCCACTTAAATGCTGCAGCAGCCGGGATTATCCTTCTCCTGATGACCCTGGTCATGAACGGATTTGCCGTCTATTTGCGATACAAGTTTAGAAAAAGGATTAAATGGTAGGAGGAACTTGGAACCTTTATGCCGCTCGTCGTTTCTGAAAATCTGAAGGCAGAAGTGAAGAACCTCAGCTTCTACTACAACCAGGTTCAAGCCCTGAAGAACGTCGACCTGCCGATTGCGGAGAATATGATTACGGCCCTGATTGGTCCTTCCGGATGCGGCAAAACGACTTATCTGCGATGTTTCAACCGGATGCATGATCTCTATCCTGGGAATCGATACCAAGGTGAGATCCTATTGTACCCGGATGGATTAAATATCGTTGACTCCAAAGTCGATCCGATTGAAGTTCGGATGCGAATCAGCATGGTTTTTCAAAAACCGAATCCCTTTCCCAAGACGGTATATGAAAATGTGGCCTACGGCCTCCGGGTGAGAGGAGAGAATAAGAAAAACCTTTTGCATGAGAAGGTGGAGAAGGCGCTGAGACAGGCTGCTCTCTGGGATGAAGTCCATGACCGGATTGATGATCTTGCTTTCAATCTCTCAGGAGGACAGCAACAGCGACTCTGTATCGCCAGAGCCCTTGCCACGGACCCTGAAATTCTTCTATTCGACGAACCGACCTCTGCCCTCGATCCTACGGCCACCTTGAAGATCGAAGAACTCATCATGCAGCTCAAGAAAGAGGTGACGATCATTATCGTCACCCATAACATGCAGCAGGCCGCTAGAGTCTCTGATTATACGGCTTTCATGTATCTGGGAGAGATCATAGAATTCGACAGAACTGACAAAATCTTTACCCACCCATCCAGGAAGTTAACCGAAGAATACATCACCGGGCGATTTGGTTAATCCCTCTCACCGGCGTCCTCTGGAAGAGGAATGAATGGAAGAAGATAAACCCTCTTGATCCGGAAAGGATAATCTGATAATTTCCAACAGAAAGATTCGAAGGACTTAGACGAGGCCCATCTTCCCCATGTTCAGAACCAACGTGGCGTTCAAAATGGAGACGCGAGAGCTTCACTTCTTCTACGGGCATACTCAAGCCCTCAAGAATATCACCATCCAGATAAGGGAACGGCAGATCACTGCCCTGATCGGTCCTTCAGGCTGCGGCAAGTCGACATTTCTTCGCACTCTGAACCGCATGAATGAACTCATCCCTCACACCCGCACCGAAGGAACCGTTTTGCTTGATGGACAAGATATTTATCAACCGGGAACCGACGTAGTCTCCCTCCGGGCGAAGGTGGGAATGGTGTTTCAGCGTCCTAACCCTTTTCCGAAAAGTATTTACGAAAATGTGGCTTTCGGTCCAAAAGTACTGGGGAACCTCCCGAGAAGCGAGATTGCAGAGAGGGTGGAAGAGAGCCTCAAGGCAGCAGCCCTCTGGACTGAAATTTCAGGACATCTCCATTCGAATGCCCTGGACCTTACCCTTGGGCAACAGCAGCGGCTCTGCATCGCTCGCGTGTTAGCGGTACAACCCGAAGTGATCCTGATGGATGAACCCTGTTCTGCCCTCGATCCTATCGCCACACTCAAGATTGAGGAACTGATGCAGGAGTTGAAGAAGAATTATACGATCGTCATCGTTACTCACAATATGCAACAGGCAGCCCGAACCTCTGACTGGACGGGTTTCTTTCTTTTGGGTGAAATGTTGGAATACGGACCTACGGGTAATATTTTTACACGGCCGAAAGACCAACGAACAGAAAATTATGTGACGGGAAGGTATGGCTAACGAGAACCCATGGAAGGAGTACTCCAATACTCCAACACTCCAAGGCAAGGGATGACAATGTCAAAGAAACCCAAACTGCTCTTCCTGCTATGGCTCCTTCCGCTACTGTCGACCACCGCCCTTGCCATGGGTTGTCAGAGGCAGCAGGCGGGAGTGACTGTGGCCGGGTCGACTTCTGTCGAGCCCTTTGCCGAATTGCTCGCAGAGGAATATATGCTTCACCATCCTCAATCCCACATCTACGTTCAAGGGGGTGGATCCACGGCTGGCATTGAGGCGGTCCGGAGCCGTGCAGCCCATATTGGCATGTGCTCCCGTTCTTTGATCGGCGAAGAGAAGGGTCTGTATTCCGTCAGCATTGCCAAAGATGCCATTGCCATTATTGTTCATCCAAACAATCCCATAGCGGACCTATCCTTGAATCACATCAGGCAGGTCTTTTCAGGAAAGATAAGAAACTGGGGTGAAGTAGGAGGCCTTTCCCGCCCAATGGTGCTAGTGACTCGAGAAGAAGGATCGGGGACGAGGGAGGCCTTTCAGAAAATGGTTATGGAAAAGGCAGAGATCAGCCTTGAGGCCCTGGTCCAAGATTCCAATGGCGCCATCCGCCAGGTGGTGGCGGGTGACCCCAATGCCATCGGCTACATCTCTCTCGGATTGGTCAACGAGAAGGTGAAGGCCTTAAAGGTGTCAGGGGTTGAGCCCAATTTGAAAAATATTATGTCCGGCCGTTATCGATTGGTTCGACCTTTTCTATTCGTTTTCAATGGCAGTCCAAAGGGAGAAGCCAACTCGTTCTTAGAATTCGTTTTGAGCGCGGAGGCTCAGGAGTTGCTCCAAAAGGAAGGGTTGGTAACGATTCGACCATAAAGCGAGTTCTGAGAAAATCATGAACTCTCTGATGACACAGATTAAATGTCGATTACGCAGATAAAACTGTTTGGAAAGTAACACCAAATAACGAGGGTGAGGAAGTGGAAATCAAAGAGAAGCTCATAGAGAAGGGTCTTCTATTAATTGCTTTTTCATCGGTATCGATCCTTGCTTTGATCGCTATCTTCATCTTCGGTGAAGGGCTCCCATTGATCTGGAAGATCGGGCCAGGCGCCTTCATCCTTGGGGAACGGTGGGTTCCAAGCCAGGGGTCCTTCGGCATCTTACCCATGATCGTTGGGTCTTTCTGGGTCACCTTGGGAGCTCTTCTATTGGGTATTCCTTTAGGTTTGGCCTGCGCCGTCTTTCTGTGCGAATGGACGCCTCCCCTGGCAGCAATCTTTCTGAGGCCAGCTATCCAGCTTCTGGCTGCCATCCCATCCGTCATCTACGGGTTTTGGGGATTGGTGGTTCTCGTTCCTCTCGTTCGGAACTATTTAGGAGGGCCTGGGTTGAGCATTCTCTCAGGTTCCCTCATTCTTGGCTTTATGATTCTTCCGACCATTATCAGCATTTCCGAGGATTCCTTGAGAGCTCTCCCTTCGACTTATAAGGCCGGTGGTCTTGCCCTGGGAGCAACCCATTGGCAGACCATCTGGCGAGTACTGATTCCAGCGGCCAGATCAGGCATTGTAGCCAGTATTATTTTAGGCATGGGCCGCGCCATTGGGGAAACCATGGCCATGATCATGATTCTTGGAAATGCAGTGAAGATGCCCTCCTCCTTTCTTGACTCCGCCAGAACATTGACGACTAACATCGGGATTGAAATGGGTTATGCCTCTGGTGACCACAGGCAGGCTCTGTTTGCCACAGGGATTATCCTCTTCTTTATCATTATGATTCTTAACTCACTGGCCATTTTCCTTTCACGAAGGAGGGCCGGATGATGCACCTTCGTACCCGCTTCATCACTCAGAATGTTGCAAAGGTTCTCATCTGGGTGGCAGCTCTCTCAACCATCGGGGTAATGATCCTCATCCTCTTTCAGATTTTGGAAGAAGGACTGCCAGTCCTCCACCTGAAGTTCTTTCTCGAATCACCCAGAAGCATGGGCCGCGAAGGAGGGATCTTTTCAACCATTATCGGAACGATTGCCTTGACCATCGTTGCCCTTCTATTTGCGACACCCTTAGGTGTGGGAACAGCTATCTTTCTCAGGGAATATACCAGGGAAAGCCGGATCAGCCGAATCATCCGGTTTGGAACGGACTGTTTAGCAGGGGTTCCTTCCATCATCTTCGGACTTTTCGGATTCGTCTTCTTCGTCATCTACCTGAACATGGGATGGTCCATCCTCTCCGGTGGTTTGACCTTATCCGCCATGATTTTGCCTACGGTAATCTCGACGACCGAAGAAGCGATCAAATCGATCCCTTACACGTATAGGGAGGTCAGCTACTCTCTGGGTGGAACAAAATGGCAGACTGTCACCCGTGCCGTTTTGCCCAATGCCCTCCCCGGGATCTTTACCGGCATTATCTTGAGTGTAGGCCGGAGCATTGGAGAAACAGCGGCTGTTATCCTGACCGCAGGTTCATCTCTTATTATGCCCACCTCGCTCTTCTCACCCATCCGGACCATGTCGGTCCATTTCTATATCCTGGCTCGCGAGGGGATCTCTATGGAGATGGCTTATGGGACAGGGGCAACCTTGATCTTGTTTGTATTGGCTATCAACATTATCGCCAACTGGTTACTCAATCGGTATATTCGTCATCGGACCTGAGGGAAAGGAAATGCTTCAGGAAAACAAGATCATCATCAAAGAGTATAATTTTTATTACAACTCCTCACCGGCCCTTCAGGATATCAATCTCCAGATCCGTCCTAATGAGATCCTTGCCATTTTCGGTCCGGCACGAAGTGGGAAGACGACCCTCCTGAAGAGCCTCAATCGCCTTACCGACCTCGTCTACGGGTCAAACCACACAGGTACCATCCTTTTGGACGGAGCGGATATCTATGATCCTAAGATAAACCTTACTCAGTTGAGGAGGCGCGTTGGAATGGTCTTTGACCTCCCTACCCCTCTTCCCATGTCCATCTTCGACAATGTCGCCTATGGATCTCGATTAAGTGGGATCACTCAAAGGAAACGCTTGAATGAGATTGTTGAGAAGGCACTGCGATCTGCTGTACTCTGGGAGGAGGTGAATGACCGCCTCCACACCTCTGCTCTGCGTCTCTCCGGGGGGCAACAGCAGCGACTCTGCATTGCCCGGATTTTGGCTCTTGAACCCGAGGTGCTCCTCCTCGACGAACCCTGCTCAGGGTTGGATCCTATCTCGACCGCAAGCATCGAACAAACACTCGTTCAGCTAAAAAAGGACTACACCATCATCATTGTCCCCCACAACGTTCAGCAAGCTTCACGGGTGTCGGACCGGGCGGGATTCCTTCTGAATGGTGAGTTGATCGAGGCAGGACCGGCCTATCAGATCTTCACCAGACCAAGAGATAGAAAAACGGAGGACTATATTACTGGAAAATTTGGATAACACATACTGTTGATTACACAGATTCGAAAGATAGATGACACCGATTTGAAGGCCTCTGGGCTTCATATTGGCCTCTTAATCAATTTTGGTGACAAGAGTTGCCAGGTCAAAAGGGTCGTGTTTTAATCGGTGTAATCCTGTTTCTAATCTGTGTATGTAATCAACCATGACTATGGTAGGAGGAAACGATGGATACCACATTTCATAAAGAATTGCAAGAATTGAAGGAGAGTCTGCTGAAGATGGCCGCCTTGGTGGAGGAGACGATCAACCTTTCTGTCCAGTGTCTCGTCAAAAGGGATTCAGAGATGGCCCAACAGACATTTGAACGGGAGGATCGGATCAACAAAATGGAAAATGCGATCGATGAACAATGCCTGAAGCTTTTAGCCTTAAGACAGCCCATGGCCGTGGACCTTCGATTCATTACCTCGGCCATGAAGATCGTTACCGATCTGGAACGGATGGGGGACCAGGCCGTCAACATCGCTGAGCGGGCGATTTCCTTGAATCAAGAGCCTCAACTCAAACCCTATATTGACATCCCCAGAATGACCGAAATCGCCCAATCGATGGTGAAGGATGTTCTGGACGCCTTTGTGAACCGAGATTCTAAATTGGCCCGTTCTGTCTGTGAGAGAGATGATATGGTTGATGGACTGAACGATCAGGTCTTTCGCGAACTTCTGACCTATATGATTTCGGATCCGAAGACGATCACAAGGGCTGTCCACCTGATGATTGTGTGCCGGTGCCTTGAACGAATCGCAGACCACGCCACGAATATCGCCGAGGATGTGATCTTCATGGTTGACGCTTTGGTCATCAAACACCACGCAGATGCGAAAGAGAAAGAGGCATAGCCTATGGGACTACGGTTTATTCGGTTTGTTGAGTTTGTTGGGTTTTTTGGGTTTAACTTCCACCTACTGCCAGGCAGGCGAAGTAGGAATAATGGTTATCAGAGTATCAGGTTATTAGGTGGCGGGTTATCAGGATATCAGGGCATCAGGTTTAGAAATTCAGTCGTCTTCACCTTTCCTGATGTCCTGGTTCTCTGATATCCTGCATCCTGATTTCCTGGTAACCTGATACACCGCTGTGATTTGTTTGGAGATTCGAATTTCGAATTTTCGCTGACAGAACTGATCCATGGCAAAAGTCATACAGCCTAGATACGATACCGATCCCAAAGTTCTTGCGCGGCAGGTAGTCGTCGAGACCTACCGATCCAGGGGACCGGGAGGTCAGAGGAAAAACAAGACTGAGACAGCTGTCCGTTTGAGACACCTCCCCACTGGAATCACCGTCGTTGCAACCGAATATCGTTCCCAGGCTCAGAATCGAAAACTGGCTTTTCAAAGGCTCAAAGAACGTATTCTAAGATTAAATCGGACGACAAAGCGTCGGATCCCCACGAGCATTCCTTTGGGTGCAATGGAAAGAAGGAAGGAGGATAAAAGAGCCCATTCGATCAGGAAACAGCGAAGGCACAAAGCTCAGAAGGATTTGAATGGGTGGGAGTGAACTGGTCCGCCAGACTTATATTTTGATCGTCTCTGCGTCTCGAAGTAATTTCAAATTCTTAATTCGCAGTCCTTGAAGTTCCGTCTTAATGGCTCGGGAGTATTTGGGTTTAAGGTGGGTGATGAGTACCCTCTCGGGCATCCGTTTGATCTTCGAAAGCTCTCGCTTTAATAAGCGGGGCGTCAAATGTCCAGTTTTAATGGCAATCTTTCTCATCCGGTTAGGAAAAGAGACCTCAATGATCAAACAATGGAGTTGCGTCTCCCCTAGTGTTTTCCAGACGGTCTCTGATGGCCCTGTATCTCCTGTATAGAAGAACCGTCGCTTTCCTTTATTTTCTACCAAGTAACCCACGGCAGGAACAGAATGATTTACCGCATAGGGGGTGACGGAGTAGCCCCCTATTCGGATGGGCTGCCCTGTCCTTAATTTGATCAAATCTAAGATGGGGTGACGGGAATTGGGGATGGTGCTGAAATTGGGCCAAATGAACCCATTTAATATGTGTCTCTGAATTGCCCGAACGACCGGAGGGATACTCAAGATACGAATGGGGAGCTTCTTCTTCGCGAAGACGACGTTTTCTGCGAGAAAGGGAATGCCTGTGATGTGGTCGAGGTGGGCATGGGTGATAAAGATGTCCCTGATCTTCAGCTGATCTTTCAGATCAAGGACATGGGTGAGGCTTCCTGCATCGAACAAAATTCTGTCGTTCAGCAACAAACTCGGGGGATTGTGTCCGGGAAACTCAGCACCAGAAGCTCCGAGCACTTTAATCTTCATATTCGCTCCGGGTGGAAACGATGGGGGGTCGAGGGGAGACTTCTTTATTTAAGATGCGCTGTCTTCTCATCAAACTCCTTCCAGAATTTGGCCTCTGACTTCTGCCAGTAATCCCCCCAACGAGCATTAAAGAATCCTTCCAATCGCTTGAGCATCCGTTTCCATCCCGGGAGATATTCATACTTTAAGACATCTTCCAGGAAGGGAACGATCTCCCCCAGTTTCTCTTTTGGGAGATAGGCGCGCGCTTTCATTTCGATGGAACGTTTGAGGGCTTCCGGAGAAAGGGCATGGGCCGTGAGCATGGCCACTGGGAAATTCCGGTTTACGGCCAATTCCAGCAAGTCAAAGCCTCGAACCCCCATGATGTCGAGGATGACCACGTCATAGGTCCAGGAGGCCATCTTCTCCACGGCCTCTTCATAGGTGGTAGCCCTATCAAATTGACAGGTTGGTGCCGCATCCTTAATCTCTTCTTCCAGAACGGCCAAGACATCTGGTTCATCATCCACGGCCAAGACTCTCCTACCATTTAGAATCGATTCTGCCATAATCTCCTCCCTTTTGAGAATAGCCTGGAGAGCATCGGATCAACCGCTCCATTTCACGAATCGTTCGGCGTATAGAGCCTTTTGTTGAACTCCTTCCAAAAGATTTCGTCAGTCTTCTGCCAGTCCTTTCCCCATCGATCGCTGAAAAACCCTCCCAATTTTTTGAAGAGCATCTTCCATCCAGTGAGGTACTCATGTTGCAAGACGTATTCCAAAAAAGGGACAATTTCTCCCATCCTCTCCTTGGGGAGATAGACGCGCGCCATCTTTTGAATCGATTGCTTCAGGGCATCCGGAGTCAAGGCGTGAGCGGTGAGCATAACTACTGGAAGGTTGTTCTTCACGGCCCTGTCCAGGAGTTCGAAACCCCGGACTCCCATAATATCTAGAATGACCAAATCATATTTCTTCGAGCCCATCATCTTAATGGCTTTCTCATATGTAGCGGCCTTATCGAACTTGCAGTCTGGACAGGATTCTCTGATCTCCTCTTCTAAAACCATCAGGACGTCTGGCTCATCATCCACAGCCAGTATCTTCTTTCCATGAAGAAGTGATTCTTGCATGAACGATCTTCTTTTCTAGTGGCGCATGAAGTATTTTTTCACCGCTCTCCTAGTGATTGAGATGGGAGGGGAGGAATTCGAACCAAGAAGCGAGCTCCAACCCCCTCGCGACTGACCAATGTTATATCCCCTCTCATGGCTTCCACCAGAGCTTTGACCCCTGTCAGTCCGAGTCCAAGTCCGGGAATGCCAGCATTCCTTTTATCTTTCAATCGAACGAAACGTTCAAAGATGGCCTCCTGTTCTTCCAACGGAATCCCTATCCCATCATCCTCAACCGAGATGCAAAGGTCAATATCGCCACTGATGCAAACCTCGACCCGACTCCTACGATATTTCATCGCATTGCTGAGGAGGTTCCGTAGTACCTGCTGGATCTTTCTCTGATCATGGCAGAAGAACGTCTTCCTGTACTTCCCGGAAACTGTAATCGAGATCCCATGGGATTCCAGAAGATGTTGAACCTCCTCCAGGTTCTTTGTTTCACTCAGTTTTTCTGCCATTTGAGGTGCATCAATCTCCAAGACATCCAGAAGCGAATCCTTGAGTATTCTTTCAATAGGAAAGTGCTCTTTTTGAAATAATCCCTCTTCACACCGAGAAATCTCAATCATCTCCTGAAGCAGGGTTTGAGCTTTGCGAACATTCCTGAGGACTCGTTCAACGAGTCGTTTCTGCTGATCGGTAAGAGGGCCATATCGATTCACTTTGTGAAGAAGGCTGGCCGCACTCGTTGAGACTACAGAGAGAGGCCCTGTCAGGTCATGAATGAGGAGATCGAATAAATATCCTTTCTCCCTCATTTTCATGAGGTCCATCGTTTTCTCTTCTTCTACTAACTTCTTCACGAATGTTTACTTCCCCATTTTTTTCTTGGCCTTCACCGGAAAGGATACGGTGAAAGTACTTCCCCCAGAGTCTAAACAATCCTTGGATGATTTACAATGGGGACAAGCAGAGATTTTTCCCGGGCAGATATCTTGATCGGTCGGAAGGGAGATGCACCGACAACTCTCCATCGACAGACCAAAGCCATACCGCTGTCCATAAACCTTAAACTGGAGCAAGTCAAGCCCCTTCCCTCCTGCATTGAAGTCATAAGGCCTTTTGGAGCTGTAGAGCTCCGTCTCCTGAGTAGGAAAAAGGCCATCAAAGATATACCTCTGGTTCTCAGGTGTAATGCCGATGCCGAAATCTTGAACCCTGAGCAGCACCTTCCTACCCTCCGGTTTCACCAAAATCCGGATCATCCCTTCGTCCGGAGTGTTCTCAACGGCATTCTTCAGAAGGCCTTCCAGAGTTTGTTTTAGGATTCCCGGAGCCATTGGCACGGAAACGTTTCTCTGTCCCTGTATTTGAAAGTGGAGGGTTCGATGGCTGGCTCGTCGCTTTGTCTCTTCGACTATCTTCTTGGAAAAAGGAACCAGGGCAATGGGTTCGAAGGAGACCTCGCCCTCCCGCTTAAATTCATCTGCAAGAAACCCGCCGTCCAGATCCTGGTACGATCGGATAATCTTGTCCGTCTCCATCTGAATTTGAAAGAGGCGATTCAGATGCTTCTCCAGCATTTCGAAGATCCTTTCTTCAATGACGGGAGATTTCCTTGTTTGAAGTTTTCGGCTTAGCAGTCGGATATTTGCCTGAATAACGGCAAGAGGGGTCGTGATTTCGTGAGAGAGGTGATCAAGGGCTTTGCTCTTCGCTTTGTTCAGGCGTTCGAGTTCTATTCGGGACTGTTCAAACGCATCAAACTTGGCCTTTTGGAGCTGCGCCATCTCGATAAAGAAAGAGGCATGATTTCCAAAGGTCCTGAGAAATGTTTCGTCCTCTTGGGTGAAGACTCCGGTTTTCTTATTGAGGAGCTGGATCACCCCCAATCTCGACCCTGCTCTGTTGTAAAGAGGCAAACAGAGGACGCTGCGGGTACGGTAGCCCGTACGGGCATCAACCTCTTTGTTAAACCGTGGATCGGCATAGGCATCTTCCAGATTGATGACCTCCCCGGTCTGGAAAGAACAGCCAGCTATTCCTGCATCCGAAGACATTCGAATGACTTCCCCACCCATCCCCAAGGCCACCATGGACCAAAGTTCATCGGTTTCAGAATCAAAAAGGAAGACACTGCATCGGTCTGCCTCCATGACATCGGAGGCTTTCTGGGCAATCTGCAAAAGCATCTCATTGAGTTGAAGGTCAAGGCCAATAATCTGTCCTAACTCAAAAAGAGAATGAAGTTTGCGGGCTTTCTCCTGGTGAGCCTGTTCTCGAAGCCTATCTTCCTGCCGCCGTATTGTCTTCCTGCGATCGGTTTTAGAATGATCTTCAGAAAGGGTTTTGTTCCGGGTAGGTGCTTCTGTCAGCATGATGTTCCAGCCCCCTTACCTATAGGAGAAACGCCTCTGCCTGTCAAGCAAAAAAACGGGCCCTTAAAAGGGAAAAGGTTCAGCATTTTCGGAAAATTACCTCTTTCTAATGAAATCATTATAGTCAGGTAAATCTTAATAAACAACTTCAAGGGGCTTAAAATATGACTTTAAGTTTTAGCTTAAACTCCTTAGATTTATTAAATATTAAGTGATCCAATTTTTATTTGACTTTTGGAGAATAAATTGGATAGTATGCTTTATCTTTCCCTTTAAGGTGGTTTAGTTTGAAAAGGGGTCACCTAATGAAGGCGATGGTACTAAGTGAAATTGCTCCTATTGAAAAAGAACCGCTCCAAATCGTTGATCTCCCTTTACCTGCTCCCAGCCCCAAACAAATCTTGGTGAAAGTTTCTGCCTGCGGGATTTGCCACACGGAGCTTGACGAAATCGAAGGAAGGCTTCAACCAAATCTGCCCATTGTTTTAGGCCACGAGATCGTAGGTAGAGTTGAAGGTTTAGGGGGTGGAGTCACGAAATTTGCACTCGGAGATCGTGTGGGAATCGCATGGATTCATTCAGCCTGTGGAAAGTGCCCCTTCTGTCAGAACGGAAACGAAAATTTGTGCCAAGAATTTAAGGGAACAGGATGCCATGCCCACG
>Ga0209427_10006998_pt1 | contig 12796 bp, 15 predicted proteins | sample DeeMarSWOR136_30_FD_187465 | JGI IMG/M metagenome (GOLD analysis project Ga0209427, IMG submission 187465) | Marine sediment microbial communities from White Oak River estuary, North Carolina - WOR-1-36_30 (SPAdes) (version 2) | ecosystem: Environmental > Aquatic > Marine > Intertidal zone >... | reverse complement strand
GGGATCAAAATCCAGAACATCCGCCTGGTGCGGAAGAGCGGCGGCAAAAGCGGCACCATCGTCCTTGAATAAAAGCACCCCTTAATTACACAGCGCCCTAAGCTGACCCCGCCTTCTTCTCCTCATGCCGGTGCACAAAGTAGAATGTGGAGACAGCAGCTACAAGCGCCCACCAGGCATCGGGCACACTTATCCCCGCACTGAGGAAGGCTATGGTAGCAGCCCAGCATGAGATAGCAAGGAACGGTCTGACCACTGCTCTCAGTATCTCTATCACCATCTTCCCTATTCCCAGACCGCTACCAGCACGGCATCGTTTGGGTTGGTCTCATCGAAGAAGATAAGGGCACAATTGCGCCCCACCACCATCTCCGCCGCAGGGATGTTTCGCGCCACCGCCAGCCCCTCAAGCCACACCGAGAGGCTGCCCAATAGCTGCACCGTAGCTTTATAGCTTCCTGAATCAAAGGCTTTGATCACGCCACATCTCAGCTCCACGTTATACACCCCCAAGCTCAAGCCGCTGCTCATAGCGACCCTCTGCGGCGGAATAGCGCAAGGTCAGCCCCAGCACCCGCCTCCTCTCCCCGTCAAGCCCCGCTCGGCTATCGGCGACATCGATGACATCGTAAAGCTCCTGGCCGCAATTCGGCGGCACCAGTATCTCGCCAGCGCTGGCAGCGATTTCCTGGCGGCGGAGCTCAGCCTGAGCCCGTTTCTGCGCTTTCTCCGCGCTATCCAGATTCAGGTCATGGATCTGGTACAGGCGATCGTAAACCTTTGCCATCCCGGACCAGTCAAAGCCCTCGCTCAGCACCCCAGCGCCAAAGACCTGAACTCGATCGATCTCGGGAGAAAGCTGACTGTATTGTCCCTGCCAAAGGGCGTGATCCACACCGTAGCTATACCTGCTGGAGTCACTCGCCTTAGGATTTACGATATAACCATAGTGCCTGCGGAAGAAAAGGACGTCAGGGACCACCTCCAGAAGCTGGCGTACTGCTGAAGCCCCACTCTCCCCGGGATGGATGGCGAAAGCAGGATAGTGATTTACCATCTCCTCGCTGTTGCTGAAGGCGGAGAATTCCAAGCCAGCTCTGGCGAAAATAAAAGCCAGCAGCTGAAACACGTTCTTGCTCCCAGCGCTCCATGAGAATTGCCGCCGTGCTCTCCAATGCCCTAAGAGCCTCCAGCCATCTGCGGCGTGAAGGACAAAGACCGCTTGTGCCCCTTTTGAGATATATTCCCAGCCCTCGATCCAGTAAGCAGGACCTGAGGAGACCTCAATCCCCGCGCTGGTCCGATAGCCGGGGCTGATCGAGACCTCGGAGCCTTGACAAATTGCGGCATAGCTGTCAGTCCCGATGTTCCCATAGCGGCCATCATCGTTGCGAAGCTCTAGCCGAGCTTTTCCAGAAAATGGCTCTGCTGAGAAGTTGAGCGCGATCACATCCTCACTCACGTCAACCGCAGAAAGGGAGAACGGTGCTCTCCAGACTGCAAAAGGAGCCGAGAGCCAAGCATAGGAGCCGTGATAAGCGAGAGCCAAGCCATAGCTTGAGTAAAGGTCAAAGGGGACTGGCTCTCGCCAGAGATTGGAGATGAAGTCGGCGCTGGCTAAGGAATGCGACCAGGAAGGACGACTATAGGATGAGACACCGCTATATTTTTCAATGAAAAAGGCTCTGAATACGTCTGGAAAGCTGAGGCTGGGGAATAGGAACTCCACATTGGAACCAGCGCTGGCTATGGTGAGCTCAGCTAACGCCGACCACACGCCGGGGCTCTGAGAATAGCCATCACCATAGACGCAGGTCCAGACGCCCTTCTGGCCCGAAGGGTCTACCCCAGTGATGATGGTATTCCAGTCCCCTTCATAGAAGACGGAGATGCCGCTTATGGATTGCAGGGAGTTTGTCCACTCCACTGCGCTCTCCCAGCTTCCTGAGATTCGCCGGCGTCGGTATAGGATTGCGCCGTCAGAATAAAGGACTATGGCGTCCCCGTTACCCTTGTGGCAGGCTGCAACCCTGAAGTTTGAGGCTGTGCCTGTGATGGCGCCCATATCAATCCAGCTTCCCCAGCTGGCTCCGTTATCCGAGCTTTCACAGCGGTAAAGGTGGTCATCGGCGCCGATCCTGAAGGCGAGGACTTCCGCTTCTCTTGAGCAAAGGGCGACGGCGTAGGTGTCAAGATATGGCGTCTCCTCACTCCCCCAGTCTCCCCAAGTTGGCTCTGGGTCAGCATATTTGCGAACCCTGAAGTCATCATAGTGTGTGTAGCTTCTCCATATTGAAATGCCAAAGTATCCCGTTTTGCTCCAGTCCCCATTTGACCCGCTTGCTTCTTCCAGCAAAACATCAGACATATCGAAGACTCGATATGTTAAACTGCTCCCATTAACAATTGCCTGGTGTTTATACCAGGTATTTTTAGGCTGTGAAATAGCCACATTCACAAAATGGTCATAGCCTGTTGAACCCCAAATCTTTGAAATCTTTTTTTCCGCATACGATGACCCGCCCTCCAAGGCAACGCAATAACTTCTCGTGTTTGCAACATCTATTCCGAAGGCTAATCGGGCCGCCACATTGTCACCTGTGTCTGTGTCCTTCATTAAGGCTTCAACAATATAGGAAGTCAATGATGTCAGCGAACCTTTGTATCTCCATGCGTTTTGCCCAGTTGTTGTCCCTCGGTCAACTTTCATCACATTACGACCATCTAAGGATACTTGAGACAGTGCGGTTGATGCCCCCATAGCAGTCCAGTCGCTGAAATCGGTATCCTCGAAGTCATCAAACACTATGAAGGTATTTACCCCATTACTCGCCGAAGCTGCATCTGCCTTGTCATAGTAGATATAGAAATTGGCGCAATCAGGTGATTCTGGTATGCTATCGAACTCTATCCAGAAGACGGCATAATCACCCTCGACATAGCTCTCCCGCCAGTGGTCGAGCTCCGTTGTGCCGTCAGATTTGGTGAAGCGCACATCATTGAAGTCATCCCGGCAGTGGTTGTTCAAGTAGACATCGTCACCAGAGTCACTGCCAGAACCCTTATGGACTATCAGCTTCATCTGATAGTCGGTCTGTGCCCCCGCAGTTGAGCCCTCGATGGTTATCTGCTTTCGGTAGCCATATCCTGACAACCAAGCGCCACCCGCTCCTTCCCACTCGGTCCATAGGGAGAAATCGCTTTCTGGGCCAGGGCTGGTCACCCTCTGGCGGTAAAGTGCTCCGCCAGGGCTGGCAACTCTAAGGCGGATCAGGCTGCCATCGCCGGGCATAGTGGCGGCGTGATGAGAATCAGGCTCAGAGCCCTGATAGAGGCGCTCCCAGTCAAGTCTGGTAATGCCAGCCACCCGATTGCTCACCTGCACCTTGACGTAAGGCAGACCTGACTTGCTCCTCTGCGCCGCAAGCAAGGTATCCGACAGAGTCCTCATCACATCACCCAATCAAGGCGACTAAGGTTTGGGGCAGGTTCTTCCCCGCCTTCCGATAGTGGGCAGCGAGGTGGCGGGCGGCACGGAGGATCTGTTCCAGAGTGGCCTCAACCCGCTGCCCCCGATAGCCCCCAGGAGATAGGGCAGCGACTGCCGCCGGCATCCGATCCCAATCCACAGTGCTTTCAATGGCAAGCTTCCCAGCCAGCGCTCTGAAGATGGCTCTGCTGTGATGCGGTAGTTTCCAGGTCTCGGGATCATTGGGGTCGCCCACAATGGCAAAGGCCTCTTTAGGCAAGCCCTGCTTCGATTTAGGCATCCCGTTTCGAATCTTGTCCAAAGTCACCACCATCAGCATCACCCCCTTTTATGGGCCCCAGTCGGTGCTCTGTGAATCCTTGGGCTGATAAGGGCGATAAAGGCGGCGCACCCGCACAGTATTCTTCCGGCTGTGCTTTGCCAGCCCCTGCATGAAGGCAGCTAACCTATCCTGTCCCCAAGTGAGGTAATTGCGCCAGGTCTCGTCTCCGCCCACATTGACCCGGTTGGTGGCGAAGCTGGCCCACTCCATAGCGGCATAGCCAGCAGCCCCTATTGCTATCAAGTCCTCAACCGGGGTGGGGATGGTGGAGCCACTGGCATCCAAGGTATGGAGCTTGCCGTAATAGATGTCAACCTCTTCACCGCCAGCTGGCACCTGATCCACAAGAAGGGTCAGCGTATCGGCCCAGACGCTAAAGCGGACGTAGCTTGGCGGATATTTGGCCACAGGGTATTCTACAGCCTCAATGACCACCAGATCGGAAAGGCTTGATATAGATAGCTCTCGGCTGCCGGCAGTGGTGGTCGGGTTTGCTTTTGCCTCAAGCGGCAGAGAAAGGCTCAGCTCTCGCACTGCATGATCGATATGGCGGTCCAGCTCGTCATCTGTCCAGCGGTAGTTATTTGAGTCTTCATCATGCAGATCGCGGCGGACCCTTGTTCTCATCTCGGCGAGATTCATTCTAAAGAGCCCCTTGGGCGGGGCTGGACTTCGTCCAGCCCCGCCCATTGCTTAGTCACGAACCCCGATGAGCTTAGCCGACTTCAAGGTGCTGAACAGGGCCAGCGACACATACCACTTAACCCTGGTCCTGGTGGCATCCTTAGCCTCGAGGCTGCCCACCCTTTCCGCCTGAAGCCCGCCGGGGGCGGTGAGCCCAGCCAGCGCCCCCTCGCCGAACTGAACAGCGTAGATGGTGGAGCAATCGCTGCTGGTGCCCACTGTCTTATCATCTGGGATCCAGTCGTTGACCCCGATGGGGATGCCGTCATAATACTGCACCATCTGCCCGAATTGGTTGCGGTCGGTCTCAAAGATGTTGCTGGTTCTCGCCAGGGCAGTGAGCTTTCTTCGTGACCTCCGGCTCATGAGCAGCATCTCAGGCTTGCCGCGCTTGATCTTGTCGATGAGCTCATCGAGCTTGTCCAAGGTGAGCGTGCCGCCATCTGCCCCCATGCTCACCGTCTGCCCTGAGTCGCAGAGCTTGTCAATGCCGTCGAAGGCCTTGGCGTCCACTGTGGTATCGCCGTTGACGAAGGTATCATCGAACTTCTGCTGCACCGCCTTAGCCTTGAGCTGGACTACAGCTGCTTCCAGGTCCTGGATATTGCTCCTGGTGGCAGCGAGGAAGTTATCGACATCAGCGTCGCCGCCCAAGATCTTCAGCGTGGCTGTCTGCTGGGTGAAGGTTGGGGTTGATTCCACCCAAGTATCGCCGACATCATAGAACTGGACAGTTGGTGCCGTATTCTCCTGGTTATAGGTCAGACCATTGCCCACGATCTCGATGAAGGGAAGCACCTGGAGCGCCGGGCTCTCGTAGACAATGGTCTCGATAACCCCGATGAGCAAGATATCGTTGGAAAGCTTTGCTGCCTCTGCCAATGTAAGTGCCATTTTCGAACCTCCTTTTTATTTACTCTTGGTCAAAGCGTAGGCGATCTTATCCCTGGGAGATAGCGCTGAGAGGTCCGGTGGCATCCTCGCTGGCGCCCCGGCAGGGACCCGCTCCTTGGCCCTCTGCGCCTCGATTTGCCTTTTCACCCTCTCCACCATCTCCTGAGCCTTAGTCAGCGCGGCGTTGACCTCCTCCACCGTGCTCCCTTGCACCAGCTCTTCCGGGATCTCGGGGGCTCCAGCCAGCACCAAGGTGCGGTATTCGGCCACGCTGAGCGCCAGCTGCTCCTTGAGAGCGACAAGCTCCTGCTCTCGACTGGCCAACTGCTCTTTGAGCTGGTTCACTGCCTCCTCGAGCTCTTGCGCCTCGCCTTGGCTTTGCTCCACAGTCTCGACCTCCTCATTCATTGCTCACCTCCTTGGTTAATTTAGTACATATGTTCTACACTGTCAAGGGGATTCTGTCACCGTCATCATGCCGCTCAGTCAGATTCTGGCCTCAGGCTTTGCTGCAGCTTTTTCTCCTCCAGCCAGCGGCTGAATTCGGCTTCAGGGTCCTGCACGCCAAGGTTCTCCATAGCCCGCCTCCGGCTATGAATCCCGGAGGCGACCAATATCTCCTCGTCTCGCACCTGGCGCCCCCGATCCTGAGGCAGCACCGCACCCCAGACGATGCGGGGACGAGAGGGACCGAATCTCTCCCCGGTCATCTGCTCCCAGATCTTGAGGATCATCTCATTGCGCCGCTTATAGGCCGCAGTTCTGATCAGCCTCTTCCTCTTCACCTTCTGCAATAGCGGGTACAGCTCCATCTCCAAGGCAATCCCAGAGAGCCCCTGTCGGTTGTCGCCGAAGGCAGTGCGCGGCGCTTCTGAGAGGTCATGAAGCGCCCGATAGAGTAAATCAATGTAGTCGACATGGAGCTTGATGCCGCCTCCCTGAAGCAGATCCAAAAGATAGGCCCTGGCTTTCTCGGGGAGGGTCCAGACTGCTCCTGGCTGCACCGCGATGTCTTGAGCCTCCTCGATGTTCTCCAAAACGGCGATGGGATTCCCGGAAAGCTCAAGGATCAGGGAAAGCTGAGATAGGGCCCGATTGAGCTCCCGTGCCGCCTCGATGAGCGGTGGGATATCGGAAATCCCCCAGAACTTCTTTGGCTCCCTGAGATTGGGATAGATGACAAAGGGGATAAATCCATAGGGATTTGCTCTTTGCTCCCAGAGCTCGTTATCGAGCCAGAGCTCGAAATCCTCGGCCGTCCACACCTCGACCACCGTGGTTTCTTTGCCCCTCTTCACGCCATAAAGATAGTTCACCTCATCGGCAGAAAGCCGATAGCGACTGGCAACTCGCCACACCCGGGCGACATTGTCCCCCAGCCACCAAACGAACAGCCCGTTTACATCGGGAGATGTGACCTGAACTCGCCTCTCTTGGTCATCCCAGGTTACCTTAAAGCAGCCATCGCCCAAGATAGCAGCATCAAGCTCGGTATCGAAGTCTAACTGCTCCAGATTGTTCTCCTCATATACCCGAAATAGGGTTTGTTCCGCCCTGCTTGCTCCCTCCCCGGCTTCGGGCGAGCCATCGAGTGGCTCCATGACGAAGTTGAGCCCGCTTATTAAGTACGAGGCGACCTTATCGATGAATACCTTGGCATAGTTGAAAGTCAGCCTGCGCTCTCGGCGCCGGGCGTAGCCCTGCCACTGCACCCCGTTATAGAAATCGAGGTTCTCCCGATAAGCCTTGAGCCGCTCCCAATCCATGCGCCCAATCTGCTGGGTTATCGTCAGATTATCCTCCACGAGCCCTCCTTAAGATGCGATGTACCGTTCGCTTGGAAACTCCAAATAGCCCTGCCAGTTCATTGACGCCTTTGCCCTCGGCTTTGAGTCTCAACACCTCCCCATCACGGAGCTCATTGGTCACCGTCCTGCCACCACCTTCGTCGTAGCGGCAGCGGGGAAGAGGACACTCAAGGCAAGAAGGGAAAAGGTCGCAGCCCTGATCTCGATACTCATGTTCCCCAGGAAGTAGATCCTCCATCTCAAGCCCATAATAGAACATATGTTCCACACCGTCAAGGGGATTTTGTCACTTTTGCAGAAATCGGGACGCAAGCCAAGTGAAGCCTAAAAACTCAAAAAGCTTGACAGGACTTCCCATCATGCTATATTGACTGCGTATTAACAAAAGTGATCAGAAATATTAAATCGGTGAGTTATGTGCTCGCACCACTGGCAGCTTTAGCCCTGGTGCTCTCCTCGGTGGCGGCTCTGCCCGCCACACCTGCCCTGGCAGAGGGCGCAGTTGAGCTCGTTGAGCTATGGCATAAAGCCTATGACAGTGATCGTGATGATTTGGCTCTTGATGTAGCTGTTGATTCTGAGGACAATATAATAGTCACGGGTTACACTAAAAATGGGGACGGGAATACCGATTATTACACGATAAAATATGACCAGGATGGCAACGAAATATGGAACAAATCCTATGACGGTGGAAATAACGATGAGGCTCACGGTGTGACTGTTGATTCCAATGACAATGTCATCGTCACCGGCTATTCCGACATCACAGGCGATTATGACTACTACACCATAAAATACGACAAGGATGGCAATGAGATATGGAACAAATCCTATGACGATGGGAACATAGATCAGGCGAAGGCTGTGGCTGTCGACTCACAGGACAATATAATAGTCACAGGCGATTCTCACCCGTCCGGCCCCCCTTCTTACCTCACCATAAAATACGACCGGAATGGCACTGAGATATGGAATAATACCTATCACGACTGTGCTGTATCTGAGGCTTTCGGTGTCGCTGTTGATTCCGAGGATAATGTGCTAGTCACCGGCCAATCTGGCTTCCCTACTGGCTATTGGCACACCATTAAATACCATGGAGCGAATGGCACCCAGATCTGGCTGGTAACCTATGGCGGTGGAGGCGATAATGAGGGCCACCGTGTGGCTCTTGATTCCGAGGGCAACATAATAGTCACCGGCATATCCCAACCACAGAATGGCATGCCTCCTTGGGATTACCACACCATAAAATATGACCCAAATCCCAAGGAAATATGGAGCAAAACCTATGACAGTGGTTACGACGATTGGCCCATGGGTGTGGCTGTTGATTCTGCCGATAATGTGATAGTCACAGGCTACTGCTCCGATGGCTCAACTGACTATGATTACTACACTATAATATACGATAAGGATGGCAATGAAATAGCGAGTGCAACCTATGATAACGGTTATGACGATGAGGCGAAGGGTGTGGCTGTTGATTCTGAGGACAGTATAATAGTCACCGGCCACTCTACAAATGAGAATGGAAACAAGGATTATTACACCATAAAATATGAGACTGTGCCGGCAGGCTGCGGTGGGCTTTCTGGCGGTGCTATCGCGGGCATAGCGATGGGAGCATTCGTCGCTGGAGGGCTCATCTCTTACTTCATAAGCAGAAGGACCCGGGCAGGTTGATAATCGCCTCCCCACCTTCACAAGCCTCGGTTGGCTCGGGCTCCATTCCGTAAAAACCCTTTAGCGCCCCGTGGTGTATATTCTGCTGCTTCCACCAAGAGCGCTAAGCTCATCAAGAAGTCGTCATGGCCCTCGCTGGGGTCGACGTAGAAATTCATCGTCTGATTCGCTCTGAAGCTGCTCTTGGCTCGCTCCATCTCGCGCCAGAACTCCTGGTATTCCTCTGAGCCATCCTGGGCATACATCTTGACCCTGCCCGAATTTATCGCCGCCAAAAAGGCAAAGCCAAGCCTGGACTTGCTCTGTTGACTGAATTGGAAAGGCGTGACCACCGAGCCGCCCAATGCCGAGGACAGAAAGCTTGCCACCCCGGCGCCGACACCGGTGGCATCAACAACCACTCGTTTTGCCCGCCAGACATTCTTCAACAGGTCAAGAAGCTGAGGGTAGAGGCTGGCATGAGCTCTCCCCGTCCACCAATAGTGCTCCACGACATCGACCCGCGGCAGTGGCACCACCTCACTGACAACGGAGAAATCGAGTTCGCCGATGGTTACCACCGTGGAATCCTGCCTCGGCTTCAGCGCCCTGAGCGCGGCATCCTCCCCCTCCTCAGCCTCTCCAGCTAAGTCGATGCCAGCGACATAGACCCTTTTTTCAGCTGGCTGGTGGCGACGGGGATGATCTCCCTGGAGCTGCGCTCTCTGGCTCGAGGTTAAGAATCGACCCCCACCCCGAAGCGGCTTTAAGCAATACTGGGTCAAGAATAAGGGATGACTTTCCCCCAGCCGCTCCTTTTCGCCCTCCACATAGCGCCGATAATCAGGGTTATAGTTGGCCACCTCTTGCCAGTCATAGCGAAAATGGCGCTTAATTCCGTCCTTCCGCTCCAACTCCAAATTGAGCTGCTTCACCTCCTCCAGCAGCGTGGCATCGTCCCAGGCGGTACCATAGAGCACCGTGGTCACATTGGTTGCTGCCCCCATAGGCTTGAACTCCTTGGTATACTTCTCCTTGGACACATCCTGGCTTTCATCGACCTCGAGCAGGATATGGGCGGTAGCTCCGACCACATTTGCTGAGTTATCAGCGCTGAGGAAGATCTGGCGCGCCTTTCCCAGCCGCACGATATAGCCATGCTCCGGGATCCAAAAGCCGGAGAAACCGGCATCATTGAGCCTCTCCTTAAGCCGCATCATGCTGATGATAGTCTGCGGCTTGAATGTTGGGGCGCACTTTATAGCATTGCCGCCCAGACCCATGAACAGGGTGAGCAGCAGCACCTCAAGCTGTGCCGAGAGCTCGTTCTTGCCCCCCTGCCGCGCTAGCTCCACCGAGAAGGTCAATCCCTTGCCGCTGAGTACGCTCTCCAAGACCGCCCTCCCCACCTCAACCTGATACGGCCTCAGCTGATGTCGAATTGCCATTCCCCTCAGTCCAAAAGATGCGTCATCACCTCTGGCAGCATAGCGATGCCGACCCCTTCGAGCACCCCGGTGATGGCATCAGTCAGGTTATCCTTGGCATCTTTAGACAGCCGATATCTTGCGCCCACAGCCTTCACCAGAAGCTCTATCGCCCGTAACAGCAAGGGCATATTCTCGGGGTGCTCGCGGAGCATCTGCTTAAGCCTGAGCCGGAGCAGAGCGATCTCCTCGTCCAGGCCCTCGACATCGCAAGCCTGGCGAAGCTCCACCTGTTCCGCCTGGCTCAGTGCCTGAGCATAAAACGCCTCGGCGGCTTTTTTCTTAGCCTTTCTTGCCATCAAGGACCTCGATTATCCCTTCCACTGCATCGGGAGAGAGCTGGGAGATGACCTCAACCATGCCCAAAAGCAGGCACAGCGCCGCCAGCTCCCAGTGACCCTCTCCCAGAGCCCACGATAAGACGGACATAATCTCCTCCTCAGTCTTTTCCCCTGCGCCTGAGTTGCCGTAAGATCAAAGTGGTGATCAGCAGCGAGCTCAGGCAAAGGAAAAGATGGGCCAGAAACCAGTGCTCTGGCTCCAGGAAAAAGCGATAAGCCCAGACCTTGCCCTGAAATAGAGCGAAGGTGCCGAAATAAGAGCTTTCGATGAAAACGGCCAGGCTTAGGATGGCTAATACCGCAGCCCCAACACGGTGCTTTCTCTCATCAGAGCGATAAGTCAAAAAGTAGCCAGCATTGAAGCCACTGCTCACTGCGGTGAGCATATATTGAGCGATAACCAACCCGTTGAGCATCTCAGCCAGATGGTAGCACATATGTTCTAATAATGTCAACGGGATTTTGTCCCTCTTGCCCAAAGGCTTGACAAAAACTCTGTCCCTGCTATACTCAGTGCACCTGTATTTGAAAGCGGAGTGATAGTGAGAGTAGTCACCTGGCGAAAGGCCATTTTGCCGCTGCTGGCTTTAGCCCTGGTGCTGTCGGTGGTAGTGGTACCTTTGGCTGCGGCAGCATGCCCTGAGTGGTCAACCCCGGTCAATATTTCCGGTAGCCCCGGCGTATCACAAGAGCCTGCCATCGCCATAGATAGTAGTGGCACCACCCATGTCGTGTGGCAGGACAACATGCCAGGCGTCTACGAGGTCTTCTATGCCTGCAAGCCTGCAGACGGCTCATGGTCAGCGCCGATCATCATCTCCCCCGATGACACCAACGCCTCGCAATACCCCGACATTGCCATAGATGGCGATGACAATCTCCACGTAGTGTGGCAGGATGATACAGCATTGGGCACCATCGATATCTACTATATCAACAAGACCGCAGGTGGCCCATGGTCGAGTGAGGTTGTTATCTACAGTGACGCCGCTCCATCGATGTGGCCTGCGATCGCCATAGACAATCATGACAACCTCCATGTGGTGTGGCATGACCAGGAGCCGGGCAGCTATGAAATCTACTATTCTATGTCCATGGATGGCGGCTCAACTTGGTTACCCCCAGCCATCATCTCCGGTGCCCCTGGTTCATATGCCGCCGCTATCGCTATAGATAGCGAGGATAACCTCCATGTAGTGTGGCAGCACATCATCTTGAGCAAATATGAAATCTACTATGCCACCAAGCCCTCAGGCGACCCATGGTCAACTCCAGTTAATATCTCTAAGAACTCCGGTGACTCTCTCTATCCTGCTATTGCCACAGACAACAGTAACAACCTCCATGTGGTGTGGGAGGACCTTACCCCGGGCAACTATGAAATCCTCTATTCTATCTCCATGGATGGCGGCTTAACCTGGCCAACCCAGGTCAATATCTCCGATAGCGATGATAGCTCGGTATTTCCTGACATTGCCACAGATAGCAACAACGGTCTCCACGTGGTCTGGAGTGACTGGACCCCGGGCAACCTCGAAGTCTACTATGCCAGCAAGCCCTCAGATGGCTCCTGGTCAGCCCCGGAGAATATCTCCAATAGCGAGGATGATTCAAATACGCCTGCTATCGCCGTAGATAACAGCAGTAGAAACCTCCATGTAGTCTGGTCTGAGCAAATTGCTGCCTTGGACTGGGAAGTCATGTATGCCTCCGCTGCGTTGCCAGAAGAGGCTGCCGAGGGAGGACTCTCGTGGCCTGTGATAGTGGGCATCGCAGTAGGGGGAGTGGCTGCAGCAGCGGGTATCTACTTCTTCACCATCAGAAGGTGGCTGAAGCCGGGCCGAGTCTAAATGAGAATAGCAGGCTGAGTTTGCAGCTAAGGGAGCGGGCACTTGCCCGCTCCTTTTTTGCCCCCTGTTTGCTGAGAGGAGATTCTACGATAGGTCAATGCCAAGATATCACTGTTGACAAACAGAAAATCGCGTGATAGTCTCGGACGTACAACATACATGATAGTCTGATTTGTGTATACAAAGTCTAACAGAGAGGGGGTGATACAGAGATGCTGAAGGGAAAGCTGCTCAGAATAGTCTCGCCAGTCT
>Ga0209427_10006997_pt1 | contig 12796 bp, 7 predicted proteins | sample DeeMarSWOR136_30_FD_187465 | JGI IMG/M metagenome (GOLD analysis project Ga0209427, IMG submission 187465) | Marine sediment microbial communities from White Oak River estuary, North Carolina - WOR-1-36_30 (SPAdes) (version 2) | ecosystem: Environmental > Aquatic > Marine > Intertidal zone >... | reverse complement strand
TTTTGCGTACTCCTCGCTGCTCGGCATTGGCCATACCTTTTCACCGCTGTCCTTTGAGGCCCTCTGCAATTGCTTTATCAGTTTCTCATCGTTGCCCATCAAACCGGCCATATATTTGCCAAGAGCAACCATACAGGCGCCCGTCAATGTTGCTATGTCAATGATAATATCGCATTTTTGTTTGACGGCGTAGTCAAGACCATCGCACAGTATCATCCTGCCTTCGGCATCGGTGTTTTGCACCTCAACGGTTTTGCCGCTGAAGGTTGTAATAATGTCACCGGGTCGATAGCTCGTTCCGCTCGGTAAGTTTTCCGCAGATGGAATTATACCGTAAACATTGAGCCCCAGCCCCAGCTCCGCCACAGCCTTCATCGTTGCCAATACTGCAATACCGCCGCTTTTGTCTAATTTCATCTGGTCCATATTGGCAGCCGGTTTAATGCTTATTCCGCCGGAATCGAAGGTTATCGCTTTGCCCACCAGACCGACCGTTGGCTGACGACTTGCAGCTCTGCCGGCGGGGCTGTATTTCAAAACGATGAATCTCGGCTTATTTTGTGAACCTGACCCGACCGCAAGCACTCCACCCATACCCTTCGCAGCCAGCTGCTTTTCGTCAAAAACCGTACAGCTCAACCTCTTTGCACTACGGGCTAACTCTTTTGCGGCGGCTGCCAGCTCGGCTGGAGTTATTACATTGGCCGGCCGGTTCGCTAAGGTCCTGGCATAGCTTTGTGCCTTGCCGATAGCAGCCCCGCTCAAAAGACCTTTGTTTAATTTTCTCGTTTTCGCCGAGTCTGAATCAATCAGCTCAACTTTAAGCGAATCCGCCCGTCCGTTTTCGCTCTCAGTAACAAACTCATCATAGCAATAGCTTCCGAAATATGCCCCTTCCGCTACGGCCCTGCCCATTGCGGACAAATCGAATCGTCCGCCGAATGCTTTGTGCAGCGCCAGGCTGATAGTTTCTATTTTCATTTCAACCGACTTTTTTGCCGCGTTGGATGCCGCTTTGCGGAGCGTATCCAGCGTTGCTTTTTTCTTTTCACCTAAGCCGACCAGCAGAACCCTTTCGGCCCCTATGCTGTCGTTGCCATAAACAATTGCATTGGTTCCCTCCTTTGCCTTGAAATCACCTAATTTAATCAATCGCTCGATTGCACCGTCTAACTTACCGTTGAGCTGCGCATTTAATTTATCCAGCCCTTTAGTATCCGAAAACAGCCCCACCGCAAGCAAATCTGTCCGGCATTGTGCCGGATCAACCGTCCGCGTTTTCAGTTCGACGTTAATAATCTCTTTCATCTTTTCTGACCTTTTTACTTTTGTTTGTTTTTCGCTCGATAACGTAAGTAGTTTTCGATAAATCCGTTGAGCTCCCCATCTAATACCGCCTCCACGTTACCGGTCTGAAAATTGGTTCGATGGTCCTTGACCATTTGATAAGGCTGCATAACGTAGCTTCGTATCTGATTGCCCCAGGCGATTTCTCCTTTGTCGCTGTAGAGTTTTGCAAGCTCAGCATCGCGTTTTTGCCGCTCGAGCATATACAATTTAGCCTTGAGCATTTTCATTGCCTGTGCTCTGTTTTTGTGCTGGCTTCTTTCGTTCTGGCACTGCACTACGACATCGGTCGGCTCATGTGTAATCCGCACCGCCGAGCTGGTCTTGTTTACGTGTTGTCCTCCGGCGCCACGGGCGCGATAAAAATCAATCCTCAGGTCATCCTCATTTATTTCAACGTCGATATCCTCATCAAATTCCGGGATGCAGTCCACCGCTGCGAAACTCGTATGCCGCCGTTTGTTCGCATCGAATGGGCTGATTCTAACGAGCCGATGCACACCTGTCTCGCAGGAGAGCTTGCCGAACGCAAAAGGCCCGCTGACTCGCAGTGTTATCGACCGAATTCCCGCCTCTTCTCCCGGTGTGATATCGAGCTCCTGGTATTTGTATTTGTTTGCCTCGAAATACCGCGTGTACATTCTCAGCAGCATATTTGCCCAATCGCAGCTCTCTGTTCCTCCAGCGCCGGCGTGAATACTAAAGAAGCAGTTCTTCATATCTTCGGGTCTGGATAAGAGGCCGGCTAGTTCGATCTGTTCGCACCTTTTGACAAGTGCACTCAGGTCATCTTCTAACTGTCTGAGCTCCTCATCGTCAGATTCGGAAGCTGCTAATTCGAACAGCTCTTGAAGGTCTTGAGCCTCGCGTTGAATTTCTTCCACCGGCTCAATGACGGATTTAAGTGCACTCAATTGAGAGACCACAGACTGAGCTGAATCTGGATTATCCCAGAATCCCTCTCTGGACATCCGGGCTTCCAGTTTTTGCAATTTGGATTTCTTATTGGACAAGTCAAAGCCAGTCCCGGATTTTCACAACCCGGGCCGACAACTTTGATATTGCTGATTTTAGTTCTATTGCTTCCATATCACTGGCTAATAACCTCTGACTACCTGTTGCTTTCTAACCACCTACAGCTTGTTCTTATACCACATCGAAATGAGTTATGCAACACCCTGTATCACAATTATGAAGGGGCAGGTGCGTGTAAAATAGGATTTGACAGTCGGTAACGGAGCGTGTTATATTGCAAAACAATAAACAGGTGCTTTGTTGCCCTGTGGAGCACCAGAGCCCGTAATGGGTTCAACGACTGCAAAGAAGCCGGCAGGATGCGTAGCCGTCTTATACACAACACGTTGAGCTTGTAAATGGAGTATTCACATTTGTTTCGAAGGAGAGCAGTTATGAAGTACACGTCAGTATTTGTAGCGTTGGTTATTTTTATGGCCGGTTGCGGTTTGGCCCCGACAGCTTCGGTTGAAGACCAAAGCGAAGCGCCGAACAAGATGGTACTGATAGTTACCGGCATCGACCATCCAGCTCATCTATGGCGGCAGACGGCTCCTGCGCTGGCTGAGGTTCTCCGCGAAGATATACGAATGAAGGTGGATGTGGTAGAACAACCGGAATTCCTGGGGACGGACAAAGTGCACGACTACGATGTGGTTGTGATTCATTTTATGAATTGGGAAAAACCCACACCCGGCCAGGATGCTCGCGCAAACCTGCAGAAATTCGTCAATGGCGGCAAGGGTCTGTTTGTTCTGCATTTCGGCTGTGGGGCATTTCGGGACTGGCCGGAATATCGCAATCTCGCCGGGCAGGTCTGGGACCCGAACCTCAGGGCACACGACCCCAGAGGGCCGTTCAGCGTGGACATTGTCAATAAGGAACATCCCATTACGCGGGGGATGGCCTCTTTCCAGACTGAGGATGAGCTATACACCTGCCTTGCAGGCGAGAGGACGATTGACCTGCTCGCGACCGCCCGTTCCAAGGTGGACGGCAGGGATTACCCGATGGCGTTTGTGTTCAAATATGGCAGGGGTCGGGTGTTTCACTGTGCTTTGGGCCACGATGTAAAAGCGATTGAGAATCCACCTGCTGCCGAGCTTTTGCGGCGAGGCTGCGCCTGGACAGCAAGGTTGACGCCGGTCTCAGCAGCCGCGAACTAATCGATTACTAAAAGATTCTGATTGGCGGGTATTTAATTAGCCAGTTAGACATCTACAGAGACAATAGAATTATTAACCGTAATGAGTAGAAGGAGAAACTGTAATGAAAATCGGGTTTAATATGTTATTGTGGACCACGCACGTTACCGAAGAGGATTTTCCCCAATTGGAAACGCTCAAGAAAGTTGGTTATGACGGCGTCGAGATTCCTCTTTTCGAGGGCCGGCCCGCACATTTTGAAAAGGTCGGTAAAGCGATTAAGGACAACGGTCTTACCTGCTCATCTGTAACAGTCATCCCGGACGAAGGGCACAACCCCGTTAGCGCTGACGCCGGTAACCGTGAAGGAGCTGCTGAACACCTCAAGTGGGCGATTGATTGCTCGGCTGCGTTAAGCTCGGAGGTCTTGTGTGGGCCTTTCTATCAGCCGCTGGGTGTGTTCACAGGCCAGGCACCAACTAAGGAAGAAAAGCAGAGGGCAGCCGAGGTGCACCGCAAGGCGGCCGAGCTTGCCGCCAAAGCCAACCTTGCTCTGGCTGTGGAATATCTCAACCGCTTCGAGTGCTATTTTCTCAACACAATGGCCGACACAGCGGATTACGTCCGCCTTGTTGACCACGCCAACTTCGGAATACTTTATGATACTTTCCACGCCAACATCGAAGAGAAGGACCCCGTCGGCTGTATCGGTCCGCACGTCGATATGATTAAGCATGTGCACATCAGCGAAAACGACCGCGGCACGCCGGGCAAAGGCCACATTGACTGGGCCGGTACATTCAAGGCGCTGCGCTCAGGCGGTTACGATGGATGGCTGGTAATTGAGGCCTTCGGACGGGCGCTGCCCGACCTGGCTGCCGCCACACGTGTCTGGCGGGATTTCTTCCCTAATCGCGAACAGGTTTACACCGACGGTTTGAAGTTTGTTAAAGAACAATGGCAGGCCGCAGGCTAAGTGCCGCAGCATAACCAAGGAAAATTCGTCCCGCACCAAAAGAGCTTCGGCTCACGCCTTTTTGGTGCGGGATGGGCTTCCACAAAATACGAAACCAGCAGTTAAAGTTAAAAGGGAGGAATTATGATGCGTACGATTTACTTACGACTCATTTGGGTTATGTTATTTGTTCTTTTTGGTCTTGTTACAGGCGAGGTTGTCGCTCAGGAGGATTTTAAGCCAATCTTTGACGGCGAAACGCTCGATGGCTGGAAGTCGCCGGATATGAGCTACTGGTCTGTTCAGGACGGTGCAATCACTGCTCGCTCGACGAAGCAAAATCCGGTGAAAACGAACCAATTCCTCGTATGGCAATTGGGCGAGCTGGATGACTTCGAGTTGAAGCTGAAGTATCGCATCAGCGGAACACCGGCGGCCAACTCCGGCATTCAGATTCGCAGCCGCGTCGAAGAGGACGGCCACGCCATCGGATACCAGGCGGACATCGACCTGACTGGTCGATATGCCGGCGCGCTTTACGACGAGCGAGGCCGGGGGATGCTTGCTGAACGTGGACAGAAAAACATCATCCGCACTGACGGCAGCAAAACAAGCACATCGCTCGGAGATTCGGACAGCTTGTTTGCAAATATCAAAAAAGATGGCTGGAACGAATATCATATAATTGCCCGGAGCGAACATATCATTCTTAAGCTCAACGGCAAGATTACTGCCGAGGTAATTGATAACGAAACCGCCCAGCGAGAGCTTTCAGGTGTGCTGGCGTTACAGTTGCATTCGGGACCGCCGATGACGGTACAATTCAAGGACATTCAGCTTAAGCGGTTGAAAATGCAGGATAGGAAAAAGATAGTTTTGGTAGCTGGCCCGCGCAGCCACGGTTACGGCTCTCACGAGCACAACGCCGGCTGCTTACTGCTGGCAAAATCGCTGAATGAGAGTATGCCCAATATTTATGCCACGGCATACCTTAACGGCTGGCCCAAAGACCCGACCGCTTTTGATAATGCCGATGCGATTGCGATTTACTGCGACGGTGGCGGAGGGCACGTGGTTATGCGGCATCTTGAGCAGGTGGACAAGCTTGCCAAAAAGGGTGTGGGTATAGCCACTATCCACTATGCGGTTGAGGTGCCCAAGGGCAAACCCGGCAATTATATGCTTAACTGGACCGGCGGATACTTCGAGACGTTCTGGTCGGTCAATCCGCACTGGGAGGCCAAATTTGAGCAATTGCCAGAGCACCCCATCACTCGCGGCGTCAGGCCTTTCTGGATGGATGACGAGTGGTACTACCACATGCGCTTCGTCGAGAATATGCAGAACGTAACGCCGATACTAACCGCGATCCCGCCGGATAGCACTCGCAGGAAAGGTAACGATGCACACGGTGCCAATCCGCACGTCCGTGCGCGGATGGGTATGCCGGAACATGTGGCCTGGGCATACGAAAGGCCCCCGCGTCTTCTTGTCGAAGACAAGAGCGGGGGCGGACGTGGCTTCGGCTTCACCGGCGGACACTGGCACTGGAGTTGGGCGTCAAATGACTTTCGCAAACTTGTGCTGAACGCATTGGTGTGGATTGCCGGAGCAGAGGTTCCACCAAACGGTGTACCATCAAAGACCCCGTCTATTGAAGATCTTGAAGAAAACCAGGACTATCCGAAACCAAAGAGCTGGAATCGAGAAAAAATTCAGGATATGATTAAGCAGTGGAACCGGCCATAACAAAAGGACCCATTTTGCAAGTTTCCGGGCTCCAAATTTTGTGACGTATTGCAAAATGGGGAGCCCTTTTCTCTTTCATTTGCAGGAGAACATTATGAGAAGGTTACTGTTAATCTTAATGATGGTCGTTGTATGGTGTAATTTGTATTCCGGAAATGAATTATTTGCCGGGGAGAAAATAACAGTAGTAAAATCAGAGACCAGAGCGGTTGATTATCACAACTGGCCGGTTCTAAAAGAGTATGACCAGAACCACATTGGCCGAGTTGCTCTTCCATTAGGTGGTATCGGTACGGGAACCGTTTCTTTGGGAGGGCGGGGCGACCTGCGCGACTGGGAAATTATGAATCGTGCAGCCAAAGGATTTGTGCCGCTCAGAGGAAGGTCGGGCCCGTTCTTTGCACTTTTTACCAAAACTGTTGATGGCCAAAGGGCAACCAGGGCAATTGAAGGGCCGATTGAGCTGTCGGATTACGAGGACAGTCACGGCAGTACGGTTCCAAACCATGGCCTGCCGCGGTTCCGCATGTGTTCTTTCGCTGCCGCCTATCCTTTCGGACAGGTTATGCTTTCTGACCCTGACTTACCGGTGGACGTATGCATCAAGGCATTCAATCCGTTGGTACCCGGCGACGCTGAAGTTAGCGGCATACCCATAGCTATCCTGCGGTACATGCTTCACAATAAGACCGACAAGTCGGTAATCGCCTCTGTCTGCGGCAGTGTACCCAACTTCATTGGCATTGACGGTTCGGGAAGGACGAGGGACTGGAAAGGTGACCTTGTAGCAGTTGGAGGCAGGGCCAACCGTAACTACTTCCGCAAAGGCCGGAATGTACAGGGTATCTTTATGGATTCCGAGGGAGTGGCCCCGAGAGCAGAGCAGTGGGGCACAATTGCGCTCACTACTACTGCCCAGACGGGCGTTAGCTATCGTACAAATTGGATCAGACAGGCCTGGGGCAGCTCCGTGCTCGATTTCTGGGATGACTTCAGCGATGACGGCAAGCTACAGCAGCGTGAAGCGACAGGCGAAGATACACCAATGGCCTCACTTGCCGTTGGGGTAGAGCTGGCCCCCAATGAAACAAAAGACGTGACGTTTTTACTCACCTGGCACTTTCCTAACCGCCAGACCTGGACGCCGAAAGGAAACGAGCAGGACCGTATTGGCAACTACTATACCACACTATATAGCGATGCCTGGGACGAGGCCGAGAAGATTCAACCGCAGCTTGCAAAGCTGGAGGAAGCAACAGTCAGCTTTGTGCGGGCCTTTCTACAGAGTGATCTGCCTGATGTAGTAAAAGAGTCGGCTCTTTTTAATATCAGCACGCTGCGGACCCAAACCTGCTTTCGCACGGAGGACGGCCGATTCTACGGCTGGGAAGGTTCCAGTAACAGAAGGGGCTGCTGTCACGGCTCATGTACCCACGTCTGGAATTACGAGCAGGGTACGGCTTTTCTCTTCGGTGAGTTCGCCTGCTCAATGCGCGAGGTCGAGTTCGCTCATGCTACGGATGAGAAAGGATTGATGAGTTTTCGTGTCAACTTGCCGCTTGAGCGTGCGCAGGCTTTTGGTAAGGCCGCAGCAGACGGTCAGATGGGTTGCATTATGAAGATGTACCGTGACTGGCAGCTCTCCGGAGACGACCGGATGCTCAAAGACCTTTGGCCGCACGTAAAAAGAACCTTGGAGTTCTGCTGGATTAAGGGCGGCTGGGACGCCGATCGAGACGGTGTGATGGAGGGCTGTCAGCACAATACGATGGATGTGGAGTACTATGGCCCCAATCCGCAGATGGGCGTGTGGTATTTAGGGGCACTGCGGGCGGCCGAGGAGATGGCCCGCTATCTCGGCGAGGATGATTTCGCAGCTACCTGCCGGGACCTCTTCGAGCGGGGTAGTGTTTGGATAGATAACAATCTTTTCAATGGCCGGTACTACGAGCACCAGATTCGCCCCCCAAAGGATAAGTCCCAGATAGCCCCCAGTCTGCTTATCGGGATGGGAGCAAAAGACCCTACCAAACCTGATTATCAGCTCGGCTCGGGCTGCCTGGTTGACCAGCTTGTAGGCCAGTATATGGCTCACGTGTGTGACCTTGGATACCTGCTCAAGCCGGCCAATGTCCACCAGACGCTGCTGAGCATTATGAAGTACAATCTCAGGAACGGCATGTATGGGCATTTCAATTGTATGAGGAGCTTCGTTTTGGGTGATGAGTCGGCGCTGCTTATGGCCAGCTATCCCAAAAATCGGCCGAAGAATCCTTTTTCATATTTCACCGAGGTGATGACGGGCTTCGAGTATACCGCGGCTGTAGGTATGCTGTACGAAGACCAGGTGGACAATGGGCTTGAATGCATTAAGAACATCCGCGACAGGTACGATGGACGCAAGCGAAGTCCATTCGACGAGGCTGAGTGCGGCCATCATTACGCACGCGCTATGGCAAGTTGGGCGGCCGTGCTTGCAATGACCGGATTTGGGTATTCCGGTGTCGAAAAATCAATGACTTTTGCTGCTCAGGATAGCAGCTTTTTCTGGTCAAATGGTTATGCCTGGGGAATCTGTTCCCTTGAAAAGAGAAAGAAAAATGTTCAGGTTGAATTGTCGGTTTTACATGGCCAATTGCCCCTGTCGAGGTTCATCCTGCGCCAATTCGGTGACCGGCAATTTGACAAAACCCTGCTAATCAAAGCTGGGCAGAAGGTCAAATTTAGCGTCAGCGGCTGATTCTAATAAGGTGGATTCAGAATGGTACCATCAATTACAAGACGTCAGTTCCTGAAGGCGTCCACGGCCGGCTCACTCTCGTTGGCATCGCTTGGGTGTTCAGCATTGACGCCGGCATTGTCGCCGATGTCGTCTGACCATCCACAGGTAGGCGGCTTTCATATCTACTTCGGTGATTTGCACAACCATAACGAGGTTGGTTATGCGCGGGGTTCACTCGAAAGGGCCTTTGAGATCGCACGCAACCATCTCGATTTCTTTGCCTTTACACCGCACGGCTATTGGCACGATATTGGCCATTACGAGAATAATATCGAGAAAAAATGGCTCGATGGGTTTGAGGTTACAAAGAAACGCTGGCCGGAAGTCCTGCAAATGGTACGCAAGTATGACTGCCCCGGCAGGTTTGTTACCATACCCGGCTTTGAGTGGCATTCTACCAGTCTCGGCGATTACCATATCCTCTTTCCGACACTTGAAGGTGAGTATGTCCGGTTCGACGACCTGCGTCAATTCCAGCGCTTTGCAAAGCAGCGCCGCGCGATTATGGTCCCCCATCATCCGGCCAATCGACTCGGCCACCGCGGCGCCAACCTCAAATGGCTCGACCCTGATGTCTCGCCCGTCGTCGAGATGTTTTCCGAATGGGGCAACGCTGAGCATGACCGTGCGTGCTCTCCTTATATTCGACACACCGAAGGAGGACGCTGGACTCAAAATACGCTCCATCATTTTCTTGCACAGGGTTATCGCCTCGGTGTCATTGCCAGCACGGACGACCATCTTGGCTTTCCCGGGGGCTACCGCGAAGGCCTGGCGGCTGTGCTCGCTACCGAACTTACGCGGGAGGCGATTTTCGATGCCATCCGCAATCGGCGAACCTACGCTGTTACCGGCGACCGTATCGCTTTGGATTTTCAACTCAATGGCCGGCTTATGGGCAGTGAATTACCTTATACCCGGCCCCGAGAGCTGGCTGTTACTGTCACAGGATGGGACCAGCTCGACAGGGTGGAAATCCTCAAGAATAACCGCGTAATTCACCGTGATTTTCCGATGGATCGAGTGCCTAACACACAGAGCTGGAAAAAGCCTGTCCTCCTGCGATTTGAATACGGCTGGGGTCCTTGGCCCGCCCTGGATATGACGCGAGTCTGTGACTGGGATATTAATATCACATTGGAGGGCGGCTTATTGGAAAACGTTCAGACCTGCTTTCAGTCCGGCCCGCTTGATGAAGCCCGCAGAGACAAGATACTTGAGCGCTCCGGCAAACATCTTCGTGTACAGTCCTTCACCGCCCTACGCCAGCAGTTCGAGGATAATTCAACCAAGGCCGTAGTTTTAAAGATACGTGGCGGCCCCGATACTCGCATCAAAATTAGCCTTCGTAAGCCAACCGATGTTTCCTTATCACAAACGTTCAGTCAGTTGGCGCAAAGTGGTGAAATGTTGTTCACCGGCGACTTTCCAAAAGAGTCGGCTATGGTTCATCGATTAGTTTTCCACGACCACTATTATACATCTTACAAAGTCCTGGATACCGATGACGACCACTCGTCTCTGCGAAGTGTTTCGCCGAAGCAGGAAGGTCTTAACTGGTATTATCTGCGCGCGACCCAGGCCAACAACCAGATAGCCTGGTCCAGTCCAATTTGGATTGGGCCCCCAGCATGAGTAAGGTGAGTGGTGAATAGTTAGTAGTGAGTATTCAACTCACAAATTAACCAATTAACCACTAATTAATTCGCCTAAGGTAGCCGAACCCTCGAAATTTCCGTGTAGGGGCATGCATATGTGCCTGCCCAGGGCTTGGCAACGAAGTTTCTCAAAGCTTCATTGATTTAAGACCGCAATTATGCTGGTTGCGTTAAATAGTGAGTGGATAAAAATAGGCCGAAACAGAGAACCGCTCTTTTCATAAGCATAACCTAAACATACGCCTAACACAAATAATGCCGGCCAGTGTCCGGTATCTGCATGTGTGGCTGCGAATAACCCGGAACTAATTAGAATTGCAATCCACGCCCCGTATCTATCCGTTACGCGGTCCTCGTGACCTGTCACTCGGGCGATGGGCGACCATAAGCGAGCCTCGAAGTATGAGCGTATCGTTGTTTGGAAAAGACCTCGAAACAGCATCTCCTCGAAAAAAGAGGCTATTACAACAGCAACGATAAAAATCATTATTCGAAGCGGCAATTGCGGATATTCCGTAATCATTGTAAGCTGCTGATGTTGTTGCATTTGATAGTCCTGGCCCCAAATATGCTCACCGAAGAAAATCGTTAGTAACATCGCTGCCGTTATGAGAGGCCAGACTGTGAGCAAATTCACAAAAGCGGCGAAAAAATCCTTTACTATCGTTTTCACATTTAGCCCGAAGCCCTTTAATCGTCGGGCAAAGTGGATTCTGGCCAGAAAGATAATTACCACTATTGCCATCAGCTCACTGATGCAGATAATCAGATTGTCCAAAAAATTGCTCTGCCAGCCATACAAATCACCAAACAGCCTGTTAGTGATTGATGCTATCAGCGAAACAGTCCCGAAGCAGATAAACAGCGGTACGAAAGGGAGATAAACGGGTATATTATTTCGTCGGGGCACCGAATCAGCCAAAGCCTTTCTGCCCAGAGATGTTTTGAGCAGCCAGCGGGTAAAGAATATAAGCCCCGCCATGCAAATAAGATGCGTTACAGTTATGGTCTCGGTGAATTCCATTGACTATTTACTATCGAATATTTACTATTCATTCTTCGCAGTCCCGATTTTGTCGGGACTGAAAATGGATTTTTAATTGTCAATTGTCAGCCTCCAATTGTCAAAGGAAAATAAATTATGGACATATTTCACATCGAAGGGCCGGTTCGGCTTTCCGGCAGCGTCAAAATAAACGGCTCAAAAAATGCTTCTCTGCCGATAATGGCTGCTACCATTTTAGCGCCCGGCCAATCGTCTCTTAAATCGGTACCGCATCTTTCTGATATTTCTGTATGTGGCGAATTGCTTCGCCACCTGGGCTGTAAGCTCACGCGGGAGCCGGAAGGTGATTTGTGCATAGACTCGACGGTAATTGATAATCCGGTGGGTGAGTATGAGATTGTCCGCAGGATGCGGGCCGGTATTTGCATACTCGGTCCGTTGCTCGCACGCTGCGGCAGAGCGGAGGTTTCAATGCCCGGCGGATGTGCAATTGGTGACAGGCCTGTCAACCTTCACCTCAGGGGTCTGCAGGAGCTTGGAGCACAAATCCATCTTAAAAACGGTTATATCATCGCCGAAGCGCCGAATGGCTTGAGGGGCAAAGATATTTTTATGGGTGGGCCGTTCGGCTCGACCGTCCTGGGTACTGCAAACGTGCTGATGGCTGCAACATTAGCGAAAGGTCATACAGTCATCGAATCCGCTGCCTGTGAGCCTGAAATAGCGAACCTGGCAAACTGTTTGAATAAAATGGGCGCGAGGATAACAGGTATTGGCTCACCTCGATTGATTATCGAAGGGGTCAAAGAGCTGAAGCCCGTTGAGTTTGAGGTAATTCCGGACAGAATCGAGGCCGGAACCTTTATGGCCGCCGCCGCCATCACAGAAAGCGAGCTGCGGCTCCAGAATTGTCGCCTCGATGATATGATGGCCGTCGTTGACAGGTTAAGGAATATCGGCGTAACGGTTGATGCCGAAGGCGATGGTTGTGTCGTTGCCTGCACTGGCCCTATCAGACCTGCCGATATTACCACTCAGCCATATCCCGGTTTCCCCACCGATTTGCAGGCTCAGTTTATGGCTCTTTTGTCACTTACCGATGGCAATAGCGTCATAATCGAAAAGGTCTTTCCCGACAGG
>Ga0209427_10006996_pt1 | contig 12797 bp, 11 predicted proteins | sample DeeMarSWOR136_30_FD_187465 | JGI IMG/M metagenome (GOLD analysis project Ga0209427, IMG submission 187465) | Marine sediment microbial communities from White Oak River estuary, North Carolina - WOR-1-36_30 (SPAdes) (version 2) | ecosystem: Environmental > Aquatic > Marine > Intertidal zone >... | reverse complement strand
TATGTATGTATTATTTAGATGCGATATATGGACAGTTTTACCCTCAGCAAATCGAATTGCACGCATCACTGCCTCTTTATCATCTTTCTCAGATATGGGTGTAAGTTCTTCCTTCAATAAAATTGCCTTTAATCCTCCAGGAGCTTGGAGTGAATCATAAGGTATAGGAATTTCTGGTTGACCAATATTGCTACGATAAGTACTTACAAGATAAGATCCATTTGTATATCCATTACAAATTCCAAATTCTGGAGTGTTTAAACCCCACATTATTACAGGTTGGTTATCATCAATAGCTCTTTTTGTAAAACTATACAGTTTTTTTGCTCTTTTTATATCTTCTTCAGATAACTTCCCTTCTTCTGATGGTAAGGATCCATTATCATTAAAAGTATGAACAGAATATCCCAAAAGCTCTGTTGATTTTTCAATTGTATTCCAAACATCATCACCCAAAGCTGTGGGCCCTGATGGGCAAGTCCCTCGTGAAAGAACATTTGGTAGGGCAAAAATATATCCAGTATAACCACCAACACTGGCATAATTTTCATTCTTCCCATATGACTTCAAGACACCTAAAACCGCACCCAAATAGGATATCCACGCAGGCTCCCAAGTTGCAGGATTAGAAATAATTTTGGTTTTCATATTTTTTAACCATCCTTGTGAATAGCGTCTTTGTATCGCTTTTCTCTTTTGATCTTCTCTTATTTTTGCTTTAGCATATACATCCGTTATAGCATTTAACAATTCTTTACCATCCTGCGTAATTCGATAAACTCCTCTTTCAAAACGCTCTATTAATTTAGCTTCAATCAATATTGTTAAATTATTTGCAAGTGCTGTTTTCTTTAAACCTGTCTGAAGAAGAAATTGTGAAAAATCTAAAGGTTTTTCAAGAAGTAGTGTCATTATATAAATTCTCTTTGGATGTGAAATAGCTTTTAAAAATTCCGACATTCCCTCAATATTTTGCAACAAAGACACCATTCGTTTTATAGAATATTTTATCAACCTTCTATTTAAATCTTCCTATTCATCCAGAACAGAGTTCACAAAAAAGCGGAATAGCATTTTTTTAAAAACCAATAAAATTTTTTTTCTACGATTTAAGAGGGAGTATACACAAGTCTTAAAAGGAAAACAACCTTTCTTTTTTTTAACTCCAATTGAAGTAAAACGGATTGATAATGATTGCATTACCCTCCAAAGAATTAAAATTTGCAAGAGAATTAATAGATGAAGGGAAATATGAGGAAGCCCTTCAGTATCTAAAGGATGTAGAACATAAGAAAATTCTCACACTTGAGGAAAAATTAGAAATACAAACATGGAAAGGGATACTCCATTTTAACTTAGGACAACTTGAGATAGCCTTAAAAACTGCTGAGCAACTTCACCAAGAGAGTCAGGAATTGAAAATATCACTCTATTCAATAGATGCTTTAAATCTTAAAGCGGCGATTTATACTATAAATGGAAGATTCGATGATTCTTTTACTACTATTGAACTAATAGATAAGATTTTTAAATCAATACCCCGAGAGAATACTTTAGAATATCACAGAAGAGAAGCTGAAGTGTTACACCTAAAAGGGCGTAGAGATTTTTACGCAGGTAATTTTGATCGTGCATTAGATCATCTTAGTAGAAGTGTAGATTTTTATAAGCGAAACCCATCGGTTTTCAATCCCTTATCAGCAGCCCTGGGAGTAATGGCTTATACTTATCGAGGGAAAGGGGAATTAGATTTTGCTTTAGAGTATAGTGAAAAAGCTTTATCTCAAATCCCTAAAGGAGAATTTTTTTTCCCAATGTTTTCGAAAGCAGATCTTTATCGTAATAAGGGAAACATATATTATGAGAAAGGAGAATTAAATAGTGCCTTAGATTACCAAATTCGAGCTCTCGAAATTTATAAAAATTTTAAAGAAGGATGGTGGATGGGTTGGTCTTTCTTTAGTATAATATCAATATTACTCGCTAAAAAGGACATTGAACGAGTACAACATTATTCCAAACAATTCAAACAGTTTATTGAAGAACATGAATTTAGGCTTGCAAACTCGTTATACCAGTTATCACAAGCTCTAATATTAAAATCTAGCGTCAGGATGCGCGATCATGTTGAAGCAGAACATAAACTCAAAGATATTGTAAAGAAAAACGCTTCCGTTTTTTTAACTAATATTGCGTTAATTAATCTATGTGATTTGTATTTTAGAGAATTTCGAGTGTCTAATCAAATGGAAATATTAGAGGATATATATCCACTTTTAGATCAATTACAAAGAAATGCTATACGTCAGAACTCTTACTCATGGTTGGCCAATTTGAAATTGCTGCAGGCAAAGTTAGCTTTACTTCAAATAAATATGGTTGAAGCGAGAAAGTTTTTAACAGAAGCACAAACTATAGCCGATGAGCATGGCCTTCAATTGTTAGCTCAAGCAATTTCAAGAGAACATGATAAATTATTAGAAGAACTGAAATTATGGGAATCCATAAAAAAGACTCAGGCAACCGTATCAGAACGCTTGAAATTGGTTTCAATCGATGAGGTTTTAGAGCGAATGGAGGGAAGAAGAGCGGTTGAGCCTCCTGAATTCACCAATGAACAACCAGTATTACTTCTAATATTAGATGAGGGAGGAATTCTTTTATTTTCTTATCCTTTTACTGATAAATGGAAACAAGATGATGATCTTTTTGGGAGCTTTTTATCTGCTTTTACTTCTTTTAGTGATGAATTCTTTTCTAAAGGGCTGGATAGGGCAAAATTTGGGGATGATACCTTGCTTATACAATCTGTTGAATCTTATTCTATTTGTTATTTGTTCAAGGGACACACCTATCTTGCAAAACAGAAATTAGATGAATTTGTTGTTAGTATACAACAATCTAGTTCAATATGGCAGACTTTGGAAACATTTTATAAAACGAGTCAAGTTGCTAATATAAATGATATCCCTCAAATGGAGAATTTAGTCGCAGATATATTTCTTAATTAGAACTAATTTTATAAAATAAAAAGAGAGGATTATGATAATCCGTATTTTTCTAAAAAGTCTGTTAACCTTGTACGGTGAAAATTTAAACCGATAGATTTAGCATCTTCCCCAAAGACAAGGGCTAATAATTCTGTTACATATAAAACAGGGATACCAAAGGTTTTATCACCTATTTTTTCTGCTTTTTTCTGATTATTGTCAAATTGTTGAAAACACGCAGGGCAATTTACAATTAACGCTTCAGCACCAGCATTCATAGCACTTGTTAATTTATTCGATAGAATTTGCATTGATGGTTCTTCTTCAGTATTACCAACCCCCGTTCCACAGCACAGAGATTCTTCTTCATAATCGACCGGGGTTGCTCCAGCAGCAACAACAATTTCTCTTAATTTCACTGGTTTCATTGGATCATCGGTTTGTACTTTTTCAGAGGGACGGTTATAGTGGCACCCTGTATGACAAGCAACTTTTAATCCTGATAAATCTTTGGTTACGTTCTCTTTTATTTTTTCAATAGAATCATGTAATATTTCCACAAAATGCTTTACATCGATAGTTCCTTTAAATTGCTTTCCAATGGTTTTTAATAAATTATTGATTTTCTGTTTTTCATGATCATCATGCTTCAATTCTTCATTGACAAGTTTGAGGGTTTGAAAACATCCATTACATAGAGAAATGATATTTTTTCCTTCACTTTCTGCAATCGTAAGATTTCTTGCGCCCATTGCTAACCAACTTTGATGATCAGTGCTATTGAAACCAACTGGATCTGGACAACAGGCAAATGCTGCATCAGAAGTTTTAATACCTAACTTATCAAATACTTTTCTTGCAGATGCCTCGATAAATGGAATTCTATTACCAATGACACATCCTTGAAACATTTTATATTCTTCAGCCTTAGCCATAATATTTCCACTTTTCTAGTGATAATTTTTAAAATATGTAATTGTAATACTTAATATTTAGATCTATTAAGAATTAATTAAAAAATTTGTTAAATAATTCAAGAAGTTCAGTATTACACATAAAAACATTAAAAAAAATTAGAAAAAAAAGGAAATTTTCTACCAATTATTCTTTTTTCATCTTCATTCTCGCAATAATCGTAAGTAATATCCCTAGGAAACCATAACTACCATTCACTATCCCTAAAACTATTCCCTCTAAATCATCGAGTATAGATCCTTCGAATATACCTGAGATCAAAAATATTATTAGACTAATTAATCCCATACCAGCCCCCAAACCAATGATGAATTTACCTAATCTATAATGATTCATTGCAACAATAAGAGATCCTACAATAACAGATATTCCCCCAGCCATTGCTATATATGCCAAGATCAAAATTACGAGAGCTACAATTTTAGCTACATCTTCACCAACATCTTCTTCAATTAAATCGAATAGTGTTTCAAAGAACGCTACACTTCCCACAGCAGAACTAATAATCATTAAAATTCCGCCAATAATACATATTATAATCCATTTTTTATTTTCCATTATTAATTAAACCTATTTGATTTATGTAAGTTTAATTGTAAAAATATAATATAAAAGCTTTTTCTATAATTTAATAATTTGAAAGAATTTTGTTACCTTGAGTATCCAAAAGAAAAAAATCAGTTTTCTATCCTTTCTGGGTGAGTATAGATATTCATTCTAGAACCACGTGCAAAACCTATTAATGTAATTCCATAAGCAAAAGCCAATTTGATACCAGATTCTATTGCTGCTGAAAATGAAGCGACAATTGGAATTTTTGCTCTTATTGCCTTCAGTACTGAATCACTTGTTAATCTACCTGTTGATGTTAGGAATACATTTTCAAATGTGTGCTTTTTTAGAAGCATTTCACCAATTACTTTATCTATAGCATTATGTCTACCAATGTCTTCTTTTAAAGCCAACAAATTTCCTTGAAAATCAAAAATAGCTGCACCATGACATCCACCAGTTTCTCGATATAATGGTGTGTTCAATTGCATTGTCTTGATGGCAGAGAAAATGATGCTAGATTTTATTCTGATTGTGTCTTCCGACCACAGTTTCTCTTTTATTTTTGCTTCATCTAATCTACTTCTAATTAGTTTTCTCCAAGGTGATGATATACCACAAGTCGTATCAACAACTCTACTTACTGGATTTATATCAATATCTTCAGTATTAAACTCTACTGTATCTTGTAATTCAACAAAAATCTTGTTTTCTGATTCTGATATCTTTATTTCTTTAATTTCGTCCGCGGCATTTATTATGCCTACAGAATATAAAAATCCAAATGCCAATTCTTTAAGATCTTTAGGTAAGCAGATTATATTCACTAAAGGTTCTGAATTAATAAAGATATCAATAGGATTTTCGATAACAACGATATCTTGTAGATTTTCTTTCTTTTGTTTGTTAAATTTTATTATATTTACCTTTCGCTTGAACAAAAATACAACCTAAAGTTTAGTCTGAAAATTTCATTATTAATCTTAGTCTAAATTAGTAATTGATTCATAGATTTTAAAAAAGACGTTTATTAGCTATAAATCTGTACAACACCTGGTTCTGCAATTAAATTGAAGTTTCAGATGATATTGAATTATTAGTAGATTCCTCTTCTGCCACAATCGCACTTTCTTCATCTCCTTCTTCCAATTCAACTTCATCTTTCACTTTTTTAGGTCTTCTAATAAAATATCGCCCAATTAAGGCAATTGTAACCCCAATAAATTGTAAACTAGTACCATACGTAAAAAAACCTTTTAGTCTATCTAAATAGGCTATTACTTGTGGATCAGTAATTATATCTGTAGCATCGACTATTCCTGAAACTAACCATACGATTAGAGCTAGAGAACCGAAGGTTAAACCAACTCCAATTATCCATTTTCCTAATCTAATTTGCTTAAAAATTACTAGGATTGCTCCAAAAATTATGGCGCCGCCACCCCAGTCTGCGATAACTTTAATCACAAATAAGATGGCTCTTAATAATGGTATAAAATCTGGATGTACTTCGCCAGAAATCAAATCGTATAAAAATTCGTATACCCCAATACTGCCAACTGCAAAACTTATGATCATCAATATTCCACCAATGATCAATAGAGTTAATCCAGTTTTATTTCTCATATTTTTGAATACTCGTGATTGTTTTTAATCTTATATCTTATAATCATAAGGAGAGATATAATTAAGATTATCAAGAGGTTAATTAAATAAAAACTTAAATAAAACCAATTCTAAAAGAAATTATCCCTTTATTTGAAATTATTTGCGATTTTACTTATTATTATTTTAATTGGAAAAATGGAGATTACAGTTGCTACACTAAGAAGGAGAAATATACCAGGATTATATCGAGTGGTTTTACAACATAAACAAGTTATTATCTCATAATGCAAATTCGCAAAAAACATTATTCCCTTATTAAAATTGAATTCCCATTTACGCCATAGAGCTAAAGCTTTCATTCCTTGAGAAACAAAGATCATCGGATATAACTCATTTTGTACTTTATTTACAATTTTATCGAACCATTTTGATTTTCCGCTTCTATTAGAAAACCATAAACGAGTTATCCAATTATCAACCTCCTCATCGTAACAGAAGGCAAAATTCCATCCAGGCCACCATTTAAAATTTGTATCCGTTGAGGGTGCCCAAGGATCATAACGCCATGAACCAGAGTTGAGATCATTATAATATAGAGTAATAGTCGACTCTGAAAGAGTAGAGGGCATGGGTTTATCCCAGGACCAGGATTGAGCGGACCAAATCGAATGATTTCCATCAAATGTCGAATACCAGGGGGAAGTTTCGCTTGGGATTCCGCTTATATTTCCAATTACGTTTAATGCAATTCCTATATTTCTAAGAGATGCTTGGAATATCGATTTTAAAACTTCATGTTTATTATCCCAATAAAAATCAAGCACATAAATGGGATTTGTGTCAGTAATATTTTGCCACTCAATATCGGTACTACTAGCTGTTAAATTTCTAGTTAAACATAAATTACTAAAATTATAAAGATCTTGAGTATATGTATATGTGTTTGGATCCTCATCAGTTGTAAGTAAAATTTTCCGTGCTTTTGTGAGATTATAATCCGCTAATGAGATACTAGAATTATAATATATATTGTCCTCTCCTAACATCCCCCCAGCTCGTTTAAGAGATTGACGGTACGGTTCTTTCATAAGAGTGCTAATATATAAATCATAGTCAAAAGCATAGGAAATTGCTTTCCTAAGCGATCGTGGGATACCACTTGGGTTTCCCTGATCACTAAACAAAGAACTAATATTATCTCTATAATTATATGGTGAACCCCAACTCCACCACGTTTCATTAATGCAATTTAATGTAATTTGTGTTATATAATCGGAGACACCATATTCAATATAATTAATATTAGGGTTCGCTTTTATAGTATCAAAATCTAGAGGATCGTATTGAGTATCGACAATAACATAATCAATTTCGTGATCTAACAATGCAAAAGTCATAGCATATTTCTCTACTTCACCTTCGGGGAAAGTAACAACCTCTATTCTTTCGATATCAAACCAATTACCATTTTCAAGTGCAGATTTATTCCAATAATTCTTATTTTTTAGCATATAGCCCCGTTCATTTATTTTATCGTGTTGTTGAAATATGTACGGTCCTGTCCCAATCATATGATCTACAGCAGTTGGATTTTTGGGATCTTTTATATCATTTTCAAACCCATAAATACCTCTATCAAAATAATCTTTGTAAGTATTCATCGAGATCATCGGAAAGTTTAGATTCTTGATTTCAAACGAATTCCAATCATTAAATTCTACTCTTATTTTTCCACCAGACTGAGAATTTTCAATAATTTTTACTTGCCTTACAATCGGATACATATCATATGGAGCATAATGGATTGGACCATCTAACACAGGATCCCATCCCCCATAGGGATTAGGATTATAAAGGGTGACATTTGTATCGATAAAATACCCTGAGTATTGGTCTGTAGTGAAGGTGACTCCATCAGAGTCGTATTCAGATAGATTCCAGTTAGCAGTAAAAAAGGGCTTGACAGAGTCAACGTCAACCCAAAAATTTCTCATAAATCTGTTATCAAAATTACTGGCATTACCGGTTAAATTACCCGTAATTAGATACAATCGATCAATATTCCATTTTGCAACTGTAGCATTCCAATTAGAACCGTCATGAAATTCAACATCTTCTCGAAGGGTAATATTGAGAGCTTTCACCCCACCTCGATTTATAAAACCCTTTGAATTATTTTCTTCTAACCAATATTCAAATTCCCAAGATAAAGCGAGACTAGGTTCTGGATCAATTGAATCCTCAGGTATATAAAATAAAGACTCAAGGCAATTAATAGAATAATATTTACTTAAAACATTATAATCATCAATTAACACAGGATCCCAATATTCAATATTGCCATATGTTCCCACTCTAAAATCCATCTCTCTGTCTTGGTACTTGTCATTTTCGTAAGCTATTAAATATGACAAAAAGAGAGGTACAAGTATTGATATTAAAATCAAGATAGTAATGATCAAAACTCGATTTTCTTTTGATATCATCTATTTAATTCTCGTCATTTTATGAATGGAGGATTTAAACATTAATAGATGTATATCATTCTATTTAATTTTAACCAAAAATAAAATAGTTTCTCATATAACAAATAGAAATTATATAAAAAGAACAGAAATTCAAAAATTATTAAGCAGCGATAAATAACCTGCCATTGGAACTATTTGATATTATTCCGGTTTTTTTATCAATTTTCGAGTGGTTTTTTTCTACAGAATGATCTCCGCTATATTCCACAAATTTACCATTAATTTTTTCTCCATTCATTAACTCAATTTCTTTTACTTCACCGAGTTTTTTATAGGAGGGGAGTATTCTTGACACTTTACCTTTCACTACAATTGTACCCCTCACTTGATCTGCTCCAACACATCGATTGCAATTACCTTCAACTATAATGGTGCCTCCATGACCATGAATTCCTAAGAAAGATCCTGCACTTCCACATATCAATGTTGGGAATCTATTTGCTGGCTTTGAACCATTAACCCATGTTAAAGCTTCATCTCCTACTTTACCATGAACTTTTATTATACCATTTTGCATTCCTTTCCAAAAACCTCTATATGCAGCACCAACATAATGACCTGCATCTCCAGTAATCTCTAATTCACCACCATTTAACATTGCTCCTGCCCAATCATCAGCATTTCCATTAACCAGCATTTTACCACCAGTCATTCGATTGCCAACATGCATACCTACGTTTCCATTTATCTCAATTTCACCCGCACTCATCTTTTCACCAATCCGCTTGACATTAGAAAGATTTCCTTCTATTATTATTTTTAAATCAGTTAATTCTCCTGATTTCCCAGATATATCAAAAAATTCCCCCAAAGTTTTTTCTTCATTACCATAATATACTATTAATTTCTTGATATCTGCCAAAGTTTTTCCAGTGAATTGATCTGGGCTAATAACATCTGCTTCTAGAGGAAATTCAGGCTCTTTTTTCAACACTAATTTTATTTCTGTCATTGATTATTCCCCTTTTTTCTTCTTTACAACTTCAATTAATCGTTCTAATATCTCATTATCAGTTAAACACTCACCAGGAGCATCTTTTACTTTTCTCAATCTGAGAGGTACACTATCCATTCGATATGCTGTTCCTTCACATTCAATTCCAGCAATAGCAGGGGGTAGTATTACATCTGCATTTACAGAAGTCGGAGTGTGATGAGGTTCTATAGATATTAAAGGATGTTTAAACATATTTTTTACTGCTGCTGCTGGAAAATTGCTTGCAGGATCAGATGCTACTATTAAAGAAGCATCAATTTCATTTCTAATTAGTACGTCAACAGACGAGAATTCTCCTGGATTATATCGGGGATATCCTCTTGAAAAATCTATTGAATATGAATATCCTGTTTGCCAAGCGAAAACTTGGTTTGCGCCAGCAACATTATAATGCCCTCTCATGGGAGTTAATAAAAATTTAGTATAATCATTCAATTCTCGTACTAAACAAATAGCAGCATCTATATTTCTATGATGCGCAAGAGACTGTGTTAAGCCCATTCCGAAAAATATCACACCAAATTTGCATGTTTTTAATTTATTTACCAATTCAATAATATTCTTCATTGGTACTCCAGAAACTTCTTTCCCATCCACTTCAGTACCTCTAAGAATGGCTCTTATTGCGTTTAATAACTCATAATCTTCACTTGGGTTTACTTGAATAAATAAATCCGCTATCTGAGCAGTATGAGTATTTCTAGGATCAACTACTATAATATATCTATCATTTCTTCCATCTTTTCTAAAATATCCCCTTACAAACTCGCTATATCTACCAAGATGTCTCGGATGAGCATGAACTGGATTACAACCCCAGAAAACTACAAGATCTGCCCGATTTTTATATTCTCCCAAAGTTGAGGTAGGTGCTCCAACATCTTGAATTGCTAATAACGAGGGCCCATGACAGACAGATGCTGTATTATCCAATATAGCACCTAAAACTTCTGCTAATTCCACTCCCTTCCCTTGGGCTTCACACTCCGTACTAGAAAATCCATATAATAGTGGTCTTTTAGCTTTTACTAAAATGTCTGCTGCTTTATCCAGAGCTTCATCCCAAGATACTTCCTTAAATGACCCCTTTTCCTTAATTAAAGGTTTCTCATACCGATGGTTACTTGGATTTGAAGCAAAATATTTTTTTGTGCCTATTTGGCAACCGTTTCTAACTTCTACTACTTTATTTTCTTTGGTATCAACATCTACTTCCAAATCATCACAGAGAGTCCCGCAAACCGCGATAAATCGATAAGATTCTACCTAAACGGGCAGACTACATCTGTGGTTGTATTTATTTTTTCTACCATTTTTAACCCTCTATTAATGTTTTAATCAATTCTACTGCATTTAATACCTTCCCATTTGGAACGACTTCAACAGTAGCTTTCATCCCTTTATAAGTTGGAGTTCCACAAGATTGAGAGTCAGGATTAACAACTTGATTTGCCCATGGACCCATAGGTATGAAAATAATACCAGGATGAGGGCCTTCTTCTGAGATTGTCGAGTATACAAGAACCTCTCCATAGTCTGTGATAACCTTTACTGGTGTTCCGACAAGGCAGTCTAGTTTCTTGAAATCCTCTCTGTCAAAAGCACAAATCGCTGCTGCACGCACATTCTCTCTGGAAACTTTTCCACCTTCGAGGGCTACTCCTTGATCGATAGTACGACAAGTTATTAAGATTAGGTTATTTACTACCATTTTTTTATTCTTCCTCCTTTGTTTCGCTCCATCTTAATGTTTTTAATCTTTCTAAAAGGGGTTCCCAAAACATTTCACTAAATTCTCCTGAAGTTTTTACTTTAGTAACTTTTAGTTTTACTGCTCCCGTAGGGCAACCATTATCACATGATCCACAAAATATACATTTTTCATCGTCTACAACTACATTTGGGACGGTCTCCCAACCCTTATCTGATTTCTCTGGAAGTGAAATTGCGAAAGATGGGCATACTTCATAGCATGTTTGGCATCCCCCAGGGCATTCTTCATCAACAATACGTATTTCCCCGTCAGTATATTGTTTAGCAATTCTTTCAATCCCATTAAAACTTGTCACCTTCTTGGCTTCAAATTCTAATTTGGGAACTACCTTCTGAGCTACTATAGGAATATCATTAAGTTCTATAGTTTCTCCATTCTTTTTAAGAGTTAAAGCTGAAAAAGGACACATAATTACACATGTACCACAGAAAACACATTTTTTGGGATCATACACTTCAGGTATAATATCTTCCAATGTTGGAAAACGACGGGATGAACCGACTGGTCCTCGAGAAATAGCTTCTTTAGGACAAACACGTGCACAAGTTCCACACCCCACACATTTGGTTCTATCCAAAATTAATTCTAAACTTTCTGTTAGAAATTGTACCTTGACATGTTCTAATTCTTTACTAATTGTTCTTGAAATTTTTGGAAATGAAATATTTTACACCTCACTTTACTTCTACTAATTTTATTTCTATTGCAGAAACAGGACAGAATTTTACACATACTCCGCAACCATCACAGTTCGGACTTTTTCTATTTTCAACAAAGATATCATATGCCATTCCATTCTTGACTAATACTACCGCATTTTCTTCAGTTAAATAACCCTTCTCTTTTAATTGCATAAAATTGATTGGACAGCTAACCACGCAATCATTGCAACCAATACATATGTTTCTGTTTATTTTTAATCGATATACTTGCATACTATTATCTCATACTTAATTGGAATGAATTATAATACATACAAAAGCGTAAAAGATTAATCTATTTTTAAAATTTAAAAAATCCTTCTTAATATATTAAACTTAATTTGTAGAAAGTATATTTTTATAAAAAATTTGTTGTATGGATTTTTAAGTTCATATAATAAAAAGAGCTAGAATCACAGATTGAAATTTTGCTATTCCTTAAACTTATTAGTTCTTATACCAATCTTATATTAAATAGATTTTATTAAATTTTGACCAAAATTTTTGTCCAATAACATGGAATCTACAAAAAGCGAGGATTGTCTTATCTTTTATGCTTTAACTCCGGAAATTACTAAATTACGTCAAGTTGAGAGTATAATCGAGAATTTTATGTTAAATAAACAATCAATTGATCCTTCAGATCGATTTAATTTAATTTGGTTTCAAGAA
>Ga0209427_10006994_pt1 | contig 12797 bp, 10 predicted proteins | sample DeeMarSWOR136_30_FD_187465 | JGI IMG/M metagenome (GOLD analysis project Ga0209427, IMG submission 187465) | Marine sediment microbial communities from White Oak River estuary, North Carolina - WOR-1-36_30 (SPAdes) (version 2) | ecosystem: Environmental > Aquatic > Marine > Intertidal zone >... | reverse complement strand
ATTTGCAATACGTGTCCGGTTTCCAATTCAACTCTGCGTAGCGCGGAACGTCCACGGAGACCCGTTCCTTCATATAGAACACCGTTTTCAAAAACCAATCCTTGTGTGAAAGCCTGTTGGTCATGAGGATAAGTATTAACGACCTTGTAAGTATATATTGGGATAGCATCGGAGGTTCCATAATCTACTGTGCTCGTGGGCTCTGTATATTCGGGAATATTTGAGCATGACAAAACAAAAACTGCTCCTACCAACACCAGGAGCTCCAGAAAAAATATCCTCCAGAGATGTTTCATAAAGATTACCTTATAGCTTGGTTGATTAGCTTCAGTCACTCAACGCTGAATTTGAGCCTGTTACCAATGGTTAGAGCAAAAACCTTATTTTAATCATTTGCACTTGAAAATGACCGTAATCTCTTATTTTTGCCTCTATTATATCCAGATTCCGAGGATTGAACAAACTGCCAACTTGTTGGATAAATTATGTAAAAGAAGAGGCTAAGTCAAGGGAACAGATGTTAAGTAAATTGTGGATACCACTCCGCGCAAGGGACAGAAGACTAACCATTTATCTTTGAATCGAAAAAGTTATATAATGCTGTGGCATGAAGAAAAGCTTTGGCTTGTTAATACTGTTGCTATTGTTTACCGTCGGCTGTGCCTGTCCCTATGCCCCATATGAACCGGAACCAAAGCCGCCAGTGAACTCTGAATATGCGGAACAGCTAGCCAAGCAGTTTTGTCCTATCATTTACCTGAAAGGGGAAGGGGAAGCAATAGAGAATTTTGAACCGGAACAAATAGAAATCATGGTCGACGAGGCATTCCTCCGTGATACGGAAGACCCTTCTTTTTTCGAAAAGGCAACATTATCCAGCTTATTACAGTGGTCAGGAAGTATCTACTACCTTGACTTGGAAGGATTGGGGCCTTCCACTCATTCGCCTACTGAATATCAGCTTAACTATGACGCGGTAAAGAGTCAATATCAACCCACTTTATATGCTCGGGTCAAAGAGGGAGGGGATGAGGACTACACCATAGTACAATACTGGATATTCTACTATTTCAATGACTGGCGCAACCTTCATGAGGGTGATTGGGAGCTGGTGCAGCTCTGCTTCCCTAGTCACACAGTAAAGGAGCTCCTGGAAAAGGGAGAGCAACCAGTTTTCGCAGCCTACTCACAGCATCAAGCCGGTCAGAGGATGTCTTGGAGCGATATGGTGGACGGGTCTCTAGTGGAAGGAACACATCCGATAGTCTATGTTGCCCAAGGTTCGCATGCCAATTACTTCGTCCCGGGTAACTTTTGGTCAGGACTTGATTTTGATGACACCGGATTATCTTCGTGGCAGGTAATTACCCCTGAGCAGCTTGATATAGTATTGTTACCTGAGACTGAAGCTGAGGAAGAGGGGCTCGAGTGGTTGCGCTTCAGGGGACGTTGGGGAGAATATCTTGGCTTCTCAATCTCAGTGCTTAATCTGAGGTTCTGGCAGCGTGGCCCATTTGGCCCGCCGTGGAGTGAAGGCGGGCAAAAGAGCACAAATTGGGAACAACCGGAAGAGTGGGCCAGCGGGTTGTCTGAATACCCGAAGCCGTTTTGGGTATCCTTACTGAGTCTGCCGGGTGATTGGTCCACGCTGGCTATCTTCAGTCTGTTTAGCCCGGCTGACCTTCATGTTTACGACGCATTGGGCAGGCACGTAGGTATCAACGAAAAAGGAGAGCTCGAGACGCAGATATCTGGGGCTATGTATGTTACCCCCGAAGGGACAGACTACAAGACTATATTGATTCCTGACGCTGATGTTAGCGATGAATATATGATAGTGGCTGAAGGAACTAACTCAGGCACCATGGATATAAGGGCACAGGTTTCGGATGCTAAGACTAATTTGAGACGTTTCTTGGAATATATCAATGTGCCGGTATCGGTCACAACGGTGGCACGTGCCAGAATCGAGCCCGAAGTACCACCGCTAGTAAGGGTACCATCCTCTGCTGAGATTCTTGGTGGAACTAGGCGCGATACAACAACTAGGTTAGAGATGGACAGCGATGGTGACGGTGTCTTTGAAATTGAGAGCACACCGGGTGACTTTGAGAGACAGAAAGCGGTGCTATCCGAGTTAATTGCTAAAGTAGGCATCGAGCGAGATACACTCAACCTTGCCAGCATAGCTGTTGATGAGCCAATTACCGCTTACATAGAGCTGCCGGAGGGCTTTGATCCTAAGGACATTGACGTAAGTACGGTACGCCTGCTGGGTGGTATACCGGCTTGGGATAGGACAATTGATGTCGTTGACCATGACCAGGATGGTATTTATGAGCTAGTGGTTAAGTTTGATCGGCAGCTAGTTATTGACTATCTTGTCCGCCAAAAGCAAGTAGAGGGTGAGGTTTCTCTCACCCTGACCGGTGTTGTTGACGGTCGGTCGTTCAAAGGGTTGGACACCATCCTTGTTATCAGGAGCACAGTAGGTCAGACACAAAGTGACTGAGCACAGGGTCAAGCCTTCTATTTGATATCTTCTGCCCTTGTCGTATTTGGTGCTGTGATTCACTCCGTATTAGTCACCTTTATTCCTTTTGTCCATCACAAAGCACTGTGATATACTATCGTCAAGGTAAGGGTAATGTCATATAAGCCTCCTTCATATATCCAGCAGCAGGTTGAGAGGGGCGTTTCTATTCTTAAAAGTGGCGGGCTAGTTGCCTTTCCTACTGATACTGTCTATGGATTGGGTGCTGCCAGTTACCTTTATCGGGCTGTGGAGCGGATTTATCAGGTAAAGGAACGACCGCAGAATATGGCACTTCCTTTGCTCCTAGCTGATGTATCGCAGATAACTGAAGTTGCTCACTCTGTACCCCCGGTGGCATGGCTTTTAGTCGATAACTTCCTGCCCGGTGCCTTGACATTAATTTTATATAAGTCTAAATCGGTTCCTGACATTATCACTGGTGGCGGTATAACTGTAGCTGTTCGCATTCCTGCCCATCCTATTCCTGTTGCCCTTGCTGAAGGCTTAGGGTCGCCTATCGTGGGCACAAGTGCTAATCTGAGTGGTAAGCCAAGTTCGCTGACGGCTGACGATGTCTATTCTCAGTTTGGAGATAAGCTCGATTTAGTCGTTGATGGTGGCAGGTGCTCTGGTGGTAGAGAATCTACCATAGTTGATGTGACCGGAAAAACGCCAGTAGTTTTGCGGGAAGGCGCTATATCAAGGGAAGAGCTTGAGCGAGTCTGCGGGAGTATTGCTTTAGGAACGGAGGCTAAGTAATGCGTATTGCTATTGGCTGTGACCATAGGGGGCTGGAGGTCAAAAAATTTATTATAAAACTGATTGCTGAAATGAAACATAGTTATGAAGATTTTGGTGGTTACACCGCTGACCCGGTAGACTATCCCGATGTTGCCAAGAAGGTAGCTGAAGCAGTAGCTAATGGCAATTTTGAACGTGGCATTTTGATATGTAACACTGGCATTGGTATGAGCATTGCTGCTAATAAGGTTAGAGGGATAAGAGCTGCCCTGTGTCATGATGCCTTTAGCACTAGGCGGGCTCGTCAGCATAATGATGCCAATATCCTTTGCTTGGGGACGAGACAGGCACCGGAGGCAGTACGTGAAATCGTTGACACTTTTCTTAGTGTTGAGTTTGAGGGTGGAAGACACCAGCGCCGACTGAATAAGATAAAGGTTCTGGAGAGTGAACCGTATGGTCGTCCCGTTGACAATAAATAGGTATTCTGTTATGTTGTGTTAATAGGGCTGAAGGTGGGGCTGCATGGTTTTTTAATCCGTCCCCACAGGGACGGTTTTTTTAATTATGGCGATAAAGGAAGCAGAGAAAATATGAAGAGCGATGTTGTTAAGAAGGGGATAGAGCGGGCTCCTCACCGGTCTTTACTGCATGCTGTAGGGGTGACACGAGCCGAGATGGATAAACCTTTTGTAGGTATTATCAACAGCTTTAGTGAGATTGTCCCCGGACATATACACCTACGAGATATTGCTGAGGCGGTTAAGGAAGGCGTATATGCTGGTGGAGGTGTTCCCTTCGAGGTTAATACTATTGCTGTGTGTGATGGTATCGCTATGAATCACCCGGGTATGAAGTATAGCCTGCCCAGCCGAGAACTAATTGCTGACTCGGTGGAGGTAGTGGTTGAGGCTCATGCCTTCGATGCTCTAGTCTTTATCCCTAATTGCGATAAGATAATTCCGGGGATGCTTATGGCAGCGGTAAGGCTGAACCTGCCGTCTATCTTTATTAGCGGCGGCCCAATGCTGGCTGGAACTTTGGCTAGTAGTGGAGAGGTTGATAAAGTTGACCTCATCTCTGTCTTTGAAGCGGTGGGGAAGGTGACCACAGGGAAGATGAGCGAGGAGGAACTGGCACAGCTGGAGGGGATTGCCTGCCCCGGTTGTGGTTGTTGTTCGGGAATGTTTACCGCTAATACCATGAATTGTGCCACCGAGGCTATGGGTATGGGCTTGCCTGGTCATGGTACTATTCCAGCGATTGACACTAGACGCCGGCAACTAGCTAAAGAAGCCGGGGAGCAGGTTATGGATTTATTAGCTAATAATATTCGCCCTCGGGATATAATAAATAAAGAATCTATTAGCAATGCTTTTGCCGTTGATATGGCATTAGGCGGAAGCACCAATTCGGTTTTGCACCTTATGGCGATAGCTCATGAAGCTGGGATTGACTTTCCTCTGTCTATGGTGAATGAGGTAAGTCAATGTACTCCCCACCTGTGTAAGCTCAGTCCAGCCGGCGATTATCACATTGAAGACCTGGATCGTGCCGGTGGTGTATCTGGAGTAATGAAGGAACTAAAAGGGCTCTTGAACCTGGATTTGGGAACAGTATCAGGAAAATCAGTGGGTGAGATTATTGATGACAGTCGGATTATGGATAGAGAGGTTATCCGGACTACGGCTAATGCTTATTCGGCTACAGGTGGTCTCGCTATTCTCTTTGGCAATCTAGCCCCCGAAGGCGCAGTGGTGAAAAGGGCTGCGGTAGCTCCTGAGATGATGGTTCATCGGGGACCAGCCAGGGTATTCGATTCTGAGGAAGAAGCGGCTAAAGCTATTATGGGTGGCAGTATAAAACCAGGTGAGGTGGTGGTCATTCGTTACGAAGGTCCTAAGGGAGGACCCGGGATGAGAGAGATGCTCACTCCCACCTCTCTCTTGAGTGGCATGGGTATGGATGAAAAAGTAGCGCTTATCACTGATGGACGCTTTTCCGGGGGTAGTCGGGGTGCGGCTATTGGACATGTCTCCCCTGAGGCAGCTAGCCACGGACCTATTGCTGCCCTAAGGAATGGAGATATAATTAATATTGATATCCCTAATTATAAGCTTGAGGTAGAACTTAGTGATGAAGAGATATCCAAGCGGTTAGCACAACTAGCCGAGTTTGAGCCTAGAGTGAAAACAGGCTATCTTAGATACTATGCCGAGAAGGTATGTTCAGCCAGCACTGGAGCCGTGTTTAGTCAATGAAAAACCGTGTAAAAATACGGAGGTATCGCCTAGGCGGCAAAGGAAAAGGCATAGAAATAAGACTAAGCAAAGCTCTTAGCGAGGAGAGGACGTGACTATTATGAAGATGACCGGTGCCCAAATTATATGTGAGAGTCTGGTAAGAGAGGGAGTAGAGGTTATTTTTGGCATTCTTGGCGGAGCAATTTTGCCTTTATATGATACCTTACCTCAATATCCTCAGCTTCGTCATATCTTGGTTCGTCATGAGCAGGGGGCTGCCCATGCTGCTGATGGCTATGCTAGGGTTACCGGAAAGGTAGGAGTATGCATGGCAACCTCAGGCCCTGGGGCAACTAACCTGGTGACCGGTATTGCCAACGCTCATCTTGATTCATCTCCGATAATAGCTATAACCGGGCAAGTAGCCAGAGCCTTTATTGGCAAGGATGCCTTCCAAGAGATAGATATTACCGGTATTACTCAACCTATTACTAAGCATAACTACCTTGCCCTTGATGCAGGTTCACTGGCTAGAATAATTAAGGAGGCTTTTTATCTAGCCAGGACTGGCCGGCCAGGACCAGTGCTTATTGACCTGCCACGAGATGTTCAAATGGAGCAGGCAGAATTTCACTACCCAAACCGGGTGGACTTACCCGGCTATAAGCCAACGCTACAGGGGCACCCAACGCAGATTAAGAAGGCGGCAAAGCTTATAAATGAGGCTCAGCAACCTCTCATTATCGCTGGTAGGGGAGTGATTATCTCAGGAGCCTATGCTGAACTTAGCCAGCTAGCTGAGGCAGCACAAATACCGGTGGTTACTACTCTATTGGGCATCAGTTGTTTCCCCGAGTCTCATGTTCTAAGTTATGGTATGCTGGGGATGCATGGTATGGCTTATGCTAATATGGCGGTTGATGCTGCTGACCTTATTATTGCCATTGGCATGAGGTTTGATGATAGGGCTACGGCTAAGGTAAGTGCCTTTGCTCCCCATGCCCGTATTATTCATATTGATATTGACCCAGCCGAAATCGGCAAAAATGTGCGTGTGGATGTGCCTATAGTTGGTGATGTGAAAGTTGTCCTAAACGCATTAAATAAGCTAATCAACCCAACTCAGCATGTTGATTGGGTTCACCAGCTTGATGATTGGCGGAAGGAGCATCCGTCAATCGAAATTAGAGATAGTGAAGGGCTCTTGCCTCAATTGGTCGTTCGTAAGATATATGAGGTAACCAAAGGCGAGGCTATTATTGTTACCGGTGTCGGACAGAACCAGATGTGGGCAGCTCAACACTACTGTTATAATAAACCAAACAGTATAATTTCATCAGGCGGATTGGGGACTATGGGATTTGAGCTCCCAGCGGCTATGGGGGCTAAGGTAGGCTGCCCTGAGAGTATTGTTTGGTGTGTTGCCGGTGACGGTGGTTTTCAGATGACGATTCAAGAGTTAGCTACCATAGTTAAGGAAAAAGTGGCGGTTAAAATAGCCATCATCAACAATGGTTTTTTGGGAATGGTGAGGCAATGGCAAGAATTATTCTTTGGCAGACGATACGTGGCTACGCCCTTGAGCGGACCTGATTTTGCCAAGATTGCTGAAGCATACGGTCTTCCCGGGTTAAGGGTTAAACATAAGTCAGAGGTAGTTCCGGCTATTGAGCAGGCGATGGAATATGAAGGTCCATTCCTAATAGATTTTATGGTGGAACCGGAGGAAAATGTTTATCCTATGGTACCACCTGGAGCAGCTCTGGCTGAAGTACTTGAAGAACCTAAGAAAGAGGTGACAGCATGGCCACGACGAAGCACACCCTAGTCGCCCTGGTAGAGGATAAACCAGGGGTACTCAACCGAATGGCAAGCCTTTTTAGAAGGCGAGGCTTTAATATTGAAAGTATTGTTGTCGGGCACAGTGAGCTACCCCATTTATCACGCGTGACTATCGTCGTTAATGGGGCAACCACAATGGTGGAACAGGTTAGAAAGCAGTTGGATAAGGTCATAGATGTGGTCAAGGTGTCCGATATTACTGGAGATGACATTGTTGCTCGGGAACTGGCATTGGTTAAGGTAAGAGCTACTTCGGCTAATAGAAGCGAGATTATTGAGATTGTGGACATATTCAGGGCAAATATAGTGGATGTCGCCTCTGATTCGGTAACAATTGAGGTTACTGGAGATGAGGAGAAAATCAATTCCTTGTTTAATCTGCTTCGTGGTTTTGGGGTCAAGGAGATAGCCAGAACTGGTCGTATAGCTATGACTCGAGGAAGCTCAGGACCAATACAGGTAGAAGAAAGGTTGCCTAAGGCTCGTGCCAAAAAGCAGAAAGCATCTTAGAAGTCTTCTATCAAGGGATATTTGAGGGGAGTATAAAAGCGGCTTCACTATCTCATCGTAACCGCTGTAAAACGCAAATAAAAAGGAGATGATAAATCATGGCTAAGATATACTATGACAGTGATACCGACCTAACTTTGCTTGAGGGGAAGGTGATTGGCATTATAGGTTATGGTAGTCAGGGGCATGCCCATGCCCAAAACCTCAGGGATAGTGGTTGCCAGGTGATAGTGGCTGAAGCTGAGGGAACCCCGGGCTGGAAGAGTGCTAAGGATGCCGGTTTCAGGGTGCTAGCAGCAGATGAGGTGGCAAAGGAAGCTGATATTATAATGATGCTGGCGCCTGACACCCTGCAAAGAAAGATATATTACGAGTCTATTGAAAAAGGGCTAACCTCGGGCAATACCCTGATGTTTGCTCATGGCTTTAACATCCATTATGGGCAAATCATTCCCTCACCTGACATCGATGTCTCCATGATAGCCCCCAAATGTCCCGGTCATATATTGAGGCGACTTTATACTGAAAAGAAGGGACCTCCGGCAATAGTTGCCGTCCATCAAGATGCTTCAGGTAAGGCAAAGGATATAGCCCTGGCTTATGCCAAGGGCATCGGCTGTTCTCGGGCCGGGGTTATAGAAACTACCTTTGCTGAAGAGACAGAGACAGACCTCTTCGGCGAGCAGACAGTATTATGTGGCGGGGTCTCAGCCCTGGTAAAGGCTGGATTTGAGACGCTGGTTGAAGCCGGCTATCAGCCGGAGATAGCTTACTTTGAATGCTTCCATGAGCTTAAGCTTATTGTCGACCTGATGTATCAGGGAGGCTTGAGCTATATGCGCTATTCAGTCAGTGATACCGCTGAGTATGGTGATTATACGCGGGGACCACGGGTCATTGATGATATGGTTAAAGATGAAATGGCGCAAATCCTGGCTGAGATTCAGGATGGCACATTTGCTAAAGAGTGGATTCTGGAAAACCAGGTCGGTCGCCCGGTTTATAATGCCCTTAAGCGTATGGATGCAGAGCACCCCATTGAACTCATAGGCGAAGAGCTACGCCAGATGATGCCGTGGCTGAAGGGGTAGGTGATTCATTAAAGATTGAAAGAATAGCTATGGACAGGGTAATTATCTTTGATACTACATTGCGGGATGGGGAGCAGGCGGCGGGGGGGACACTTAATATCCAGGAGAAACTGGAGATAGCTAAAGAACTGGAAAAGCTTGGCGTGGATGTTATTGAGGCTGGATTTCCTATTAGCTCTCCGGGTGACTTTGAGGCAGTAAAGCTTATTGCTAAGGAGATTCGCACCTCTGTAATTTGCGGTTTGGCTCGGGCTCACCCTGATGATGTAGACCGGGCTTGGGAAGCAGTGAAGGAAGCTGAACATCCACGAATACATATATTTCTATCAGCTTCAGAGATACACCGTATTCATCAATTGAAAAAGAGCCGTGATGAGATTTTGCAGATAGCCCGGGATATGGTAGCCAGGGCTAAGCAATATAATGATGATGTAGAGTTTTCACCGATGGATGCCAGCCGAGCTGAGCCAGAATATATCTACCAAATCTTGGAAGCGGTTATCAATACTGGCGCCGCTACAGTAAATATCCCTGATACTGTTGGTTATGCCATCCCTGATGAGTATGGTAATCTTATAGAAGGGATTTTCAAAAATGTACCCAATATTAATCAGGCTATAGTTAGCGTTCATTGTCATAATGACTTAGGTCTGGCGGTGGCTAATAGTCTGGAGGCAATCAAGCGGGGAGCAAGACAGGTGGAGTGTACCATCAATGGTATTGGCGAAAGAGCCGGTAATGCCTCTCTTGAGGAAATTGTAATGGCAATTAAGACCCGCAACGACTTCTTTAATCTGACTACCAATATTAACACCGGGCAAATCTATAAAAGTAGCCGATTGGTAAGCGAGCTAACCGGTTTTACGGTTCAACCTAATAAGGCAATTGTTGGGGCTAATGCTTTTCGTCATGAGTCGGGGATTCATCAGGATGGTGTAATCAAGATGCCAATAACCTATGAAATAATGGACCCCAAAACAGTAGGCATTCCAGCTAGCAGCTTGGTGCTGGGTAAGCTCAGCGGACGGCATGCCTTTAAAGAGCGCCTGGCAGAGCTAGGTTATAGCCTGGGTGAGGCAGATTTTGACCGTGGCTTTTCTGCATTTAAAGAGCTGGCTGATAAAAAGAAGGAGATTGCAGATAGGGATATTGAATCACTTATCGCTCAGGAGCTACGCACTGTATCTGAGGTCTATCACCTTGACCGCATTCAGGTGTCCTGTGGCGATAGAGGTATTCCCACTGCTACCGTTAGACTTATTGGTCCTGACGGTCAAGTTCTAGCTGATGCTGCTTTGGGGACAGGTCCGGTTGATGCCGTATGTAAGGCAATTAATAGGCTGGTGGATGTGCCTAATGTGCTTACTGAATTTACGGTTAAATCAGTAACTGAGGGCATTGATGCTATCGGTGAGGTGTTGATAAGGATAGAGAGTGAGGGGATAACCTATACCGGGCGGGGTGCTGATACTGATATTATAGTCGCCAGCGCTAAAGCCTATATGAATGCCCTTAATAGATTATTGGTAGCTAAGAAGATGGCTGAGTAGACTTCTAACTGCCTCCTATAGTGATAAAATTAGTCCTCCTTGGCTTATTCGATGAGAACTTATCTTAAAAGTCAATTCCTTAATCACTCCGAAGGAAGGAAACTATATTGACTCTAGCTGAAAAGATACTGACTGCCCATACTGGTAGAAAAGAGGTAAGCCCAGGCGAATTCATAAATGTCAGGGTAGACCTGATTCTAGCCAACGATATTACGGCTCCTATTGCCATAAGGGAATTTCGAAAAATAGGTATTGATAGGGTCTTTGACCCCAATAAGGTAGTGATGGTGCCTGACCATTTCGTGCCTAATAAGGACATTGCTTCTGCCGAGCAGGCAAAGCTGATGCGAGAGTTTTGTTATGAGCAAGGAGCACTGTACTTTGAAGCAGGGCGGATGGGTATTGAGCACGTTCTTTTACCAGAGCAAGGCTTGGTGCTGCCTGGAGACGTTGTTATTGGGGCAGATTCTCACACCTGCACCTACGGTGCTTTAGGTGCTTTTGCTACCGGTATGGGGTCAACTGATGTTGCCGCAGCCATGGCAACTGGTGATATCTGGATGAAGGTGCCGTCTACAATCAAGGTGGTCTATCATGGTAGCTTGGGGGAGTGGGTAGGGGGTAAAGACCTAATCTTGTTTACTATCGGCAAAATTGGTGTTGATGGTGCTTTATATTCAGCGATGGAGTTTACTGGTGAGGCGATAGCTAACCTGTGCATGGACGGGCGGTTTACAATGGCTAATATGGCTGTTGAAGCCGGAGCTAAAGCTGGTCTTTTCAGAGTGGATAATAAGACACAACTATATATAAAGTCACGAGCCAAACGCCCGTACATGGTCTACGAACCCGATAATGACGCCGAATACTCAGATGTTATTGAGTATGATGCTTCGACCCTCGAACCTCAGGTCGCCCTGCCTCATTCTCCAGCTAATGTTAGGCCAGTGAGCGAGGTGGGTAACATAAAAATCCATCAATCAGTAATTGGTAGCTGCACCAATGGTCGTCTTGACGATTTACGACTGGCTGCCCGGATATTAAAACGGAGAAAGGTACACCCAAGAGTGCGCTGTATTATTATCCCTGGTTCACAGCAGGTATACCTTGATGCCCTAACTGAAGGGTTAGTTGGGATATTTATCAAGGCCGGGGCTGTGCTCAGCACCCCGACCTGTGGGCCCTGTCTTGGTGGTCATATGGGGGTGTTGGCTGAGGGCGAGAGATGTATCTCGACCACCAATCGCAACTTTGTCGGCAGGATGGGTAGCCCCAAATCGGAGGTTTATCTGGCTAACCCGGCTGTTGCCGCCGCCAGCGCTGTAACCGGCAGGATTACCAGTCCGGAGGAGATAGGATAATGAAGATGGTCAAAATTGAAAAGTGGTTTATAAATAGTCCACAACATGCTGAGCAGGTTATTAATCGCGCTGAAAAATTATTGCATTTTACAAATGTGAATGAAAAACAAAATTTCTTGGAGGTGGGATGCGGAACCGGAGCAGTGTCAAGGTATATGGCAAAGAAGTATTCCTTAAACGTTACGGGAGTTGATATAGACCCAGAACAAATTAAGCTTGCCCAAGAGAGTATTGATGATATACCAAATATTCATTTTCTGGAAGTCGATGCGACAGCTTTACCTTTTCAAGATGATAATTTTGATATTGTATTATCATTTGGAGTCATGCATCACATGTCCAACTGGCTAGATGCTTTAGGCGAAATAAGAAGGGTTTTAAAACCCGAGGGTTATTTCATTTACGGTGACCTTATGTTTACAAAATTGATAGCCAAATTTGGCAAGTCATTTAAACATAGTTATGGCATAACAACAATGCATGACTTAAGTTCATTTATCCAGAAGAATGGTTTTTCTACGGTTCATGCTTCATTGGCAAAGTCATTAGCATGGCATTATTACGAAGCGGTGTATCGAAGGAATTGATATGAAAAAGCGCAAAAGCTGGCAGGAAAAACTGGCCGTCAATAAAGGTCTGCCAAAGGTTCAAGAAATCACTGGCAAAATGAGCAAAAGGTGGGGGACGGGCACGGTTGTTATTCCGGCGCCAAAAGAAGTAGACGAAATTATGAATCAAGTCCCTAGGGGTAAGATTATTACCATAAATCAAATTCGTACCATGCTGGCTCAAAAACATGGCGCTTCAATCGGTTGTCCGATAACTACCGGGATTTTCGCCTGGGTGGCAGCTCATGCCGCCGCTGAAGCGGCGGCAGAAGGAAAAGGAAACACCACTCCATACTGGCGGACATTAAAATCCAC
>Ga0209427_10006993_pt1 | contig 12804 bp, 13 predicted proteins | sample DeeMarSWOR136_30_FD_187465 | JGI IMG/M metagenome (GOLD analysis project Ga0209427, IMG submission 187465) | Marine sediment microbial communities from White Oak River estuary, North Carolina - WOR-1-36_30 (SPAdes) (version 2) | ecosystem: Environmental > Aquatic > Marine > Intertidal zone >... | reverse complement strand
ATTAATGTCATCACTTCATCGCTAGTACGATGGATAGTCCACTCACTTATCAGCTTGTTTAAAGCCTCTTCATTTCTCTTCCTATCATCTATGGTTTTGAATCTGGCCTCCTTCGTCCAGGGCGGGGTGCCGAGTACCAGACAGAAAGCCTGCCATTCTTGGTCATTAAAGACGGCTATAGCACACCACTTACTTTCACGACACGGGTAGACTCCGTGAGGGGCAGCATAGGAGCAGGAATTCCCTCTCCGCTCGCCCTCCCTACCATTTACGGTATAAGCCATAAAGAGAGGCCCCAGGAACTGCAATCCTGCTTCTAACTGGGATAAATCTATATACTGTCCCTTTCCAGTGCGCCGCTTATATCTGAGGGCAGCTAGTATAGCGATTGCTCCATAGCGAGGTGCAATAAAATCATTATAAGCCCCAAATGGTTGTGTTGGAGCTGTGTCTGGCCAACCAGTAACCCAAGTAAAGCCACTTAGACTCACTAACCAGTTGCCCGCTATTGGTACCCTTGCGTAAGGACCGGTTTGCCCTTGTCCCGAAGAACTCAACATTATAATATCGGGTTTCACTTTCCTTATCTGTTCATAGTCTAATCCCAACTTCTCCATGACCCCAGGGGTAAAATTCTCGCAAACTACATCAGCCCATGAGATAAGCCTCCTCGCTACCTCTACACCCTTAGAGTTTTGAAGGTTAAGGCTGATACTATATTTGTTACTGTGAAAGAACGCGAAGTAGCCACTCCTATCCAAGTCGGCTACCCCATCCTTATATGGTCCCAGAGTTCTTAGAACATCTGGGCGCTTGGCATTTTCTACCTTTACGACTACTGCTCCATAATCAGCTAGATATTTACTCATCATTGGTCCCGCTACTGCCCAGGTAAAATCACAAACCCTTATACCATGCAAAGCTTGGTTTGACATTCTTTCTACCTCATATTACCTTTGCCTGTTTTAACATGATAAGCTTCTCTTTAGAGAGGCCTAACTCATCATGATAGACTTCCATATTATGCTCCCCTATCAGCGGAGCACGGCGCTGCACCCGACAGGGTACTGGTGAAATTTTCGCGAAATGGCCAGGATATGTAATTACAGTATCCAGCTCTGGATGCTCAACCTGTAACCAGAACTCTCTAGCCTCCAACTGAGGGTAGCTCGATACGTCGGCTGGAGAGGCAACCGGGACAATAGCACACTGTACCCTCATCCCTTCCTTGACTAACCATTCCTTAGAGTTTGCTTTGAAGAACCTACCAATAGGCTCTTCTATCCTTACCCAGTCGTCTTGTCCTGGCTCAGTTACGCCCCACTCAGGGCGTTCGAATCTAATATTCCTAAGATAGTCGGTATTGAACCCCACTTCTTCCATGAGTTCTACTAATCCTTGACGCGTCTTAGCTCCGGTTAGGCCCTTATATACTAGAAAGTTTACGAATCCATCTTTACAGGGCCAGGTTTGTCGCTGCTTCACACCCGAAGCTAGACCAACGCGAAAGGCCCCTGCCCGTTCTAGTGTCACCTGCTCCAACTGCCAAAGTGGGATAGCTTGAAGCGTATTCGGAATAATGCTTTGCTGTATCGAGACATCCACGTGTTGCCCTTCTTTTGTCACATCAGCATAATGAAGGGCGATCATTGTTTGAGTCGCTGCCTCAGCTCCGGCGCAAAGATATGCCTGGGGCACGCCAACTCGGAGAGGGGGCCGGTCAGGATCACCGGAAAGATACAGCCAGCCACTCATAGCTGTAGCGGTAATGTCGCTAGTTTTGTAATCCCGGTAAGGCCCTGTCTTGCCGAAGGGTGAGATAGAAGTCACAACAAGTCTCGAATTGAGTTCATTTAGTGAAGAATAGCCCAGGCCCAAGCTGTCCATATATCCAGGGGCAAAAGATTCGACGACAACATCAGCATCGGCGACTAACTTCTTCAAAATCCCTTGACCATCGGGGGTTCTTATGTCGAGCGTTATGCCTCGTTTATTTAGGTTATGGAAAAACCAGAACAGGCTCTTCTCAGGGTGAGGTACATCATGAAAAAAGGGTCCAATAGAACGAGCTTCATCCCCACTTGGCTTCTCTATCTTGATAACGTCAGCCCCAATATCCGCCAGAATACGACTACATAATAGACCCTTCTCATCGGTTAAATCTAGAACTCTAACTGACTCAAGCAAACTGTCTTGTTCATTTCCCATGGTTTCGTCTCACAGAACTATAAGGATTTGATCAAAAAGGTTATAGTGTCCGCCAGGGAACACCTCAAACCTTGCCACAGAGCGGCTGGGCTTCTTTAGGCCATCTACTTTCGGAGCCAGAGTTCTCTCGACCATTATGTCAGCTTATCGGCTATAACGCAAGCACTAGGCAGTCTCGAAGTCTATATAACAATTACAGGGTTGCTATCAGGGCTTCATAACCATCTACCAAACGGTGGATCACCTCTTTAGCGGCAGGGATATCGTTTATGATTCCGGCAATAGCCCCACAGGCGGCTGATCCATGTTCGATATTACCGGCGAAAACAGCCGCGGGCACTCGTCGCCAGCCTCCGGTATTCTCGGCTGAACGCTCGAAGTCCCGCAGCTCTTCAAAACTGGCACCACTGGCTTCAAGCTTCATGTGCTGATTAGTGTAAGCATTCTTGAGACATCTTGATATACCTGTTTTACGGCCAAAGACAGCGGTGCTGGTATCAGTTGCCGCTAGCACTGCTTCTTTCATATTAGGATGACAATTACACTCCTGAGTTGCCAAGAAACGGGTCCCCATATAGACTCCTTCTGCTCCCAGTGCCAGAGCGGCTACAAAGCCTCGGGCATCAGCAATCCCCCCAGCCGCAATCACTGGTATTTTTATGGCATCTACAATTTGTGGAACCAAAACAAAGGTCGGTATTTCATCGACACCCAGATGTCCTCCTGCCTCATACCCCATGCAGACCACTGCGTCCACTCCGGCTGCCTCCGCTTTTCGGGCTTGCTTTACCGAAGCTACAACATGGATAACTTTGGCTCCAGCACCGTGTAGCTCCTGAGTGAATAATTCTGGGGAACCCATGGAGACTATGGCTGTCTTTATTCCCTCATTAATGGCAGCTGCAATTTGTCGCTTGCTCTTTATCTGCTGCTTACCCCAACCAATGGGAAAGTTAACCGCAAAGGGCTTTTTGGTAAGGGCTTTCACCCTGCGAATCTCCTCTCTTAAGTACTTCTCCGCAGCATCTAAGTCGTCGGCTTCTCCTTGGCTTCTCATTCCTGCTTCAGGACCAAGGGTGCCTAATCCCCCAGCTTCAGAAACAGTAGCTACCAGCTCAGCACAGGTAATCCAAGCCATTGGCGCCTGGATTATGGGATACTTAATACCTAATAGTTTACAGAGCCTTGTCTTCTTCATTAATGCAATACCAAATAGCTTTTACCAGCCCTCAACTAACATTATGGTTGACTATTTCAGGAGCCTCAGAGCTTGGCGATACAAATCACTTTGGGCGGTAGCTCTTAAAGTACTTTGTCTTGTCTAAAGCGTCCTCAAAAATCTGGTGAAAGTTGTGGAAGGCTGCTTTAGCGGAGCCGGCATCCTCTCTGCCTTTGATGAACATGAGATCCTTCTCATCCTTGTCGTATCTGATATTGGTGCCCATAGTGTGATAAACCACAGCAGAATTAAGCTGGAGGGCTCCTACCTGCTCATAGGTCTGACGCCGTGCCATTTTACCCATTGTTATGGCATCCCGAGGCACAACGCATATAGCCTTGGCTAGATTGTAGACCTCCGCCTCCAGATCCTCCACCGGAACGGCCTTGGTTATTATCCCAATCTTCTCTGCTTCTTCTCCACTGATAGTCCTTCCGGTGATAAGCAGTTCCACGGTTTTTTTGGTATGAGAACCTAGCATCTCTAAAGGCATCAAGGGGAAGCCACCAAAAGCCAGTCTGTTACCTCGGTGAGCGAACTTGGCGTTATCGGCAGCTACTGCTATGTCGCAGGCCTCGGTGAGCCAAATGGCAGCTTCGATACACCAGCCGTGTACCTGAGCCATTGTCACTTTGACACAGTTAAGAATGGCTCTCACGAAGCCGAATATCTGAGTATCATCCACCATCAGACGCATTCTCTGATAAGGCCGAAAGTTCGGTGAACCTCCATAGACTCGATACACTTGCTCTAGGTCGTACCCGGCAGAGAAGTTCTTCCCGGCACCTCTGAAGATGGCCAATTTCACGTTAGGGTCCTCGTTTACCATATCCATGGCATCCTTTATTTCCTGAGTCATGCAACCTCGCCCAATGCTTACGGCATTGCTCTTCTCAGGCCTATTCAGGGTAATGTAGACAATTTGTGGTTCTTCCTTGTCCTTCTCATAAAGAATCGTGTTGAATTTGACTTGTTCTACCTGCATGCGTTCCTCCTGTTTACTCTTAAGTATGCTCTACCGCCAGTATAAATCAATCGAATATGCCAGGTTTCTCTTGTTAACTCAAAATATATTGTACCGAGATAAACATAATTCATGTTTTGTTCAACCTAGGGCCAGAAAAGACGTCGAGCCTCCCTTCTCAATAGGGAACGAAAGTCAGGGTGGGCAATAGCCACAAGCTCCTCCGTTCTTTGGCGCTGCGTTTTCCCTCTGAGTCTAGCGATTCCGTATTCAGTGACTATAATATCAGCTAGAGTGCGGGGCACAGTGACAACTGTGCCCGGATCCAGCTGGGGCACAATCCGGGAAGCCTTTCCTTCTTTGGCGGTGGAGGGTAACGCTAAGATAGAACGACCGCCCTTAGAGAGGGATGCCCCGATAGCGAAAGCAAGTTGCCCTCCCGTTCCACCAACCATTGTGGGACCGATGGACTCGGCAGCAATCTGTCCTGTCAAATCCACCGTCATGGCAGAATTTATAGCTACCATATTGTCGTGGGCCGCGATAATCCGAGGATCAAGTGTATAGTCTGCCCCATAGAGCTCAAAGGTAGGGTTCATGTTGATGAAATCCATCTCTTCACGTGTGCCTCCAACACAAGCTGTGGAGACTACCTTACCCGGGTTCAGTGTCTTACGTTTCCCGGTAATTACCCCCTTCATCACTAGTGAAGCTGTTCCCTGGGGTAGGTTCTCTGAGTGAATTCCAAGGTCATGCTTATTCTCCAGTACTCCAAGCCGCATAACTGGCTCAGCCACCCCCCCGATTCCACACTCAATAACATCACCATCGTTTATGAGAGAAGCCACAAATTCGGCAATGGTTTTCTGTGTCTCGGTTGGTCCTGAGGTTTCTCTCCCCATACTATCAGACTTCCCGGGAATCCTTTTAGTAGGAGTATGCTGCACAAAATAATCGATCTCTGATACATGTATGTAATTATCACCATAGGTGCGAATGAGTTGGGGGCTAACCTCTGCGAGAACAAGTCTTGCCTCTTGAATCAGCCTTTTCTTATCCCAGAGAGAAGCCCCAAAGCTACAATATCCATGATTATCAGGAGTGGAAAGATAGACGATGAGGACATCCAATGGCCTTGTTATACAAGGATCCTCGGCCCAGAGAAGACAGCTAATCAGATAATCCCCTCTCCGTTCCTCAGCCATCTCTCTGGTGATAGGCATTATATGGCCCGTTGAAATGTCGAAATCTCCCTCCCAACTGGCGTTATACCACGGGAATTTCCTCCCTGGTACCGGCACATAAAGGCTTATGTTTTTAAGTTCTCTGGCTCGAGCGGCGAGAGCCAACCCCAAATCTCGCGCCTCCAGACCAATACCAAACGCCACGCGGTCACCTGACTTTATTAACTTGACCGCCTCCTCTGGGCTGGTTAATTTTCCCTCATACTCTTCTCGCCAACCCACCATGCCTCCTTAATAAGGAACTACACGCCTATATAGTTGCAGGTGTAATTGATAAAGTGATTTCCTGTCTACCCTTGCTAATCACGTGGGTCGGATAGTCCTACCTGAGTACAGTATACGGACTAGAGCCGGGATTGGCAATTCTTATAAACCAGCTACCCCAGGCGTACGCTACTAGATTTTGCCTTCTATCTATCTTTCGGTATAGCTGGCAAGCTAACCACTCAATATCAAACTCCGCTAATCTGGGTTTCCCATTTCAACTCTCAATGAGGTATGCTGATCTTAACCGCTCTTGTTATTAAGCATATGCCCGTGGCACTTCGTTTGTCAATATCCATTCATGGGCCCTGTGGCAGCCCCGTCCACATACCAGTTACACAAAGCAACCTTCATCCGCTGTCAGCCTTAATGAGGCTCTCCGCTGGAAAATAGAAGATACTATACCGATATCTTTCATATGCCTGCGTCTCCTCGGCTGTACTTATCGAGTTGACAGTTAGCACCCTAGTTGGTAGACTAGGGCGTCAGTAGTGAGCGAGCAAGTGAGCCGAGGAATTACCGAGGTAGACGCGTCGCAGACGGCTACTGAATTCAGGTAACCCAAGTTATCCAACAATCTGCAATAATGATGAGACGAGGGAGGTAATTGCAGGTGAGCAGGATTCTGCGTGTCAACATGACTGACTTGGTAGCTAAGTTCGAGGAAGTACCAGAGAAGTACAAGCTGATGGGGGGACGTGGCCTGACCTCAACGATAACCTGTGACGAGGTGCCGCCTACCTGTCACCCCCTGGGAGCCAACAACAAGCTTACCTTAGCCACGGGTATCGTCACTGGTACTAGTGCCCCTACCTCAGGACGTATCTCTATTGGTGGCAAGTCCCCCCTGACGGGCACGATTAAAGAGGCTAACTCCGGTGGTACGGCTCCCCAGAAGTTTGCCCGCCTGGGCATCAAGGCTCTCATTGTTGAGGGACAACCCAAGGAAAAGGGCAAGTTTTGGCTGCTTAAGGTGGATAAGGAAGGGGCAAGGCTACTGCCAGCCGATGAATTTGTCGGTAAAGGGCTTTATGAAACCTTTCCCCGCATCTTTAAAAAGTTCGGGCAGGATGTTGGCGTTATTGGCATCGGCATCGCTGGAGAGAGGCTAATGTCAATGGCTGGCATCTGTGTTAGTGATCCTGAGAATCGCCCCAGCCGCTACGCTGGCCGCGGTGGCATGGGGGCTGTGATGGGGAGCAAAGGGCTCAAAGCTATCATTCTCAACGACAAAGGCGGTCCCGGCGTCCCGATTGCCAACAAAGAGGTTTTTGATACCGGGCGTAAAAAGCTCACTGCCGCTTTGCGAGAGCACAGCATCACCAAGCCTGGAGGAGCCCTTAATACAACTGGCACCGCCACCTTAATCAATGTTATTAACGAGGCTGGGGCCCTACCCACCCGCAACTTCAGGGATGGGCGCTTCGAGGGAGCGAATAAGATCTCCGGCGAGACCATCAACGAGATCTGCAAGCAGCGGGGTGGTGTGGGCATGACTGGCCATAGCTGCTCTCCCGGCTGCATCATCAGGTGCTCCAATGTCTACCCTAAACCTGATGGCACTGAGCTCGTCTCCGTCCAGGAGTATGAATCGGTATGGGCTTTCGGTGCTAACTGCGGTATTGATGACCTAGATGTCACCGGAGAACTGATTCGTCTGTGCAACGACTATGGTGTGGACACCATCGAAGCTGGGGTGGCCATCGGTGTGGCCATGGAAGCTGGGCTGGCTAAGTTTGGCGATAGTAATAAGGCTATCGAACTGATGCATGAAATTGGGAAGGGCACACCATTGGGTTACATCCTGGGCAGTGGTGCTGAGATCACCGCCAGAACACTCGGTGTAGTGCGTTACCCCACCACCAAGGGGCAGGCGATGCCTGCCTATGAGCCAAGGGTTATTAGGGGCATTGGCATAACCTACGCTACCACCACTATGGGTGCCGACCACACCGCAGGCTACACCATCTCCCCTGAGATATTGGGGGTAAGTGGCGAGATAGACAAGTTCATCCTAGAAAAGGCGGACCTGGCACGCAAATTTCAGCATACTACGGCCTTTACCTTTGACAGTAGTGGCCACTGCCTGTTCATCTCCTTCCCCGTCCTAGATACCCCCTCAGCTCTCGAAGGAGTCGTCGAGGAGTGCAACGGGGTACTCGGCACCAGCTGGACTGCAGATGACCTGATCCGAATGGGAAAAGAGATTGTGGATCGGGAGAGAGCCTTCAATGAGGCAGCTGGTTTTACCCGAGCTCACGACCGCTTGCCCGAATTCATGAAGTATGAGAAGCTCCCACCCCACAAAGTGGTCTTTGAGGTGCCTGATGAGGAATTGGACAAGGTTCACGCACCTTAGGGGTGGCTAAGATGTTGAACCGTGAGCCCCCTTTGCGGTTATTGCGGAGGGGGCTTGTCTCATGGCCGTAAGTAAGATATCCTAATTCTGTTGGCTTTTCCAAGGAGGGGGCGATGAAAGAGGTTGAGGTCAGGCTGTATGCTAGCCTGCGCCAGTATCATCCTAGCCCAGAAAGCAGCCAAGCCTTGGTCATTAAGCTTAACGATAAGGCTAATCTGGGTGACCTTTTGAGTGAGTTGAAAATCCCTAAAGAGGAGATAGCTATCACCATGGTGAACGGCAGGTCGGAGAAGGAGGGTTACCTCCTTCAGGATGAGGACAGGATAGGGCTCTTTCCGCTCATCGGTGGGGGATAAAATTGATCGAGGTACATCTTTACGGTAAGCTACGCCGTTTCACCGATAACTTGGACCCAACTCGCGATTCTCTCGTTAATCTTCCGGTTGAAGAGGGAGATACCATTGAAGATATCATCAGGCGTATTGGTATTCCCAATGAGGAGATAGGCAGCAATATTTTTCTCAATGGCGAATACTCGGCATTGAGGAGAAGAGTCAGGGATGGAGATCGCCTGGGGGTATTCCCCGACAACATGCAACTACTCTACAAATGGTACTTCCACAAAACCAGCTAGACTAAATAGAGCCCCGGCGAAACCATAGTTTCCGCAGGTAGAGGCGGGGTTCTACTCATCGATTAAGCCACTCTATCACCACATAGAGGCAGCGCGTTATTGACAATTGGCAATATACATGTATTAATAATGCTAGTTGTCATGTAGGGAGAAGGTGCTGCTTTTGAATTATACTGGAGAGACTCCAGATTTGATAAAGAAGCCGGTCTTGGCCGCCGCCTCTAGGGTCTCCTTTAGTTTGACCACACGGGGGCCGTCTCTGGATAGCTCCACCTCTACCTTATCTTGGGGATGTATCTCTATTTCACGTTCGCCATCCAGAGCCAGCAGGGCTAGCTTATTAACCTTAACGGTAACCCGCTCATTGAGGTCTAGCACCCGGTATTCTTCTATACCCACCTCCCTAATCACCCCCGGCGCAACTGTAGCAACTACCCTCATATTATCCTTGCCGATGCGGAGATAAAGCCCATGATCGTCGTCGGCGGTAATGGGGTGGAAGCTACCGCCGATGGAGGCCATACCGATATATGAGGGGTGACACTGCGTGGCAATGATTTCTCTAACCTGAGAAAGGTCCCAAATGGCTTTGGCACCGATAAACTGCTGGTCCAACACTACCGTATCTATCAGCGCCAGATCGACTGCCTGACCATTCTTGATGATGTTCAGTTTCTTGGTTTTTGCCAGGCACTTATCTGGCTTGACAATACCCCGGGCTAGGATACCCGCGGCTAGTCCCGCCGTTGTCCCCTCGACCATAAAGGGGAAGGTATTGTTTGTCCCTGTAGAGACGGGCATAATCGGCACCCGTCCGCAGGTGCGAGCAACAATCCGATTAGTGCCATCACCGCCCATGGTGATGATGCAGTCTACATTGTGTTCGCTCATGAATTGGGCGGCTCTTAAGGAGTCTTCCGCCTCGTTTGTTATTGGTATGTCCATAATGGAGACCCGGCACGCTAGCCGGTGCTGCCCAATGTCAGCCAGGGCTCGGTATCCCAAATTGTCACGGTCGGGCATGATCAGGATTTCGCTAACCCCGACCCAGTCTAGGGCTAGGATTACCCGCCTCAAAATACCAATCTTATGGTAACTACCCGTGGTTGAGGCATAGGCAACCAGCCTTCTTATGTCACTACTGGCGAAGGGATTAGCGATGATGCCCACTTTACTCATTTAGCTAATCGTTCCTTCCTAAAAGTGCCGAGTTTATCCATTGTATCTAGAGATACGGTTAAGGATTAGTGCTGAACTCTCCCAGCCAAGCTAACCTATTTCAGAATAGCACTTCCTTTGGCGGCTAGCAATTATTTGTCTTTGGGCATCTCAAATTTAAATATCTGTCCTCTCCCGTTTTCTCAGAAGGCAGAAGAGCGGAAATCATATCCCGGGTGCGGTCCTTGGAAACCGAGCAGAGTATTTCCAGTCTAGCCAGTCTGTCAGCCACGTAATTAGTTTGGGTGAAGACTATCAGGCTATTGACAACAGGGGTAAAATGGTTTATCGTTCATAGCTAAAAGGGAGGTTTACCTGATGCAAGCATATTGTGTTAAATGCCGGGCTAAAAGGGAAATGAGGGATGCTAGGCCAATAACCATGAAGAATGGTAAGCCGGCAACCCAGGGTGTATGCCCGGTATGTGGCACCAAGATGTTCAGAATTGGGAAGAGTTAGAGCTGACCTTTCGGCCGCTTGTTTTAACTTTACCCTATAGTCCTATTTTGTTGGCTACCTGACGCATGCCGTTGATGGTGTCGGTAACCAAATCCTTTAGTTCTACCCCCAACATCGAAGCTCCCTTTTCAATCACCGACCGGTTCACGCCGGCAGCAAAGGATTTGTCTTTCCATTTTTTCATTACTGACTTTGCCTCTAGGTCGGCGAGGCTTCTTGATGGTCGGATTATGGCTACGGCGGTGATAAAGCCGGTCAGCTCGTCGATGGCATAGAGCACCTTCTCCATCTGGCTCTGTGGCTCGACGTCATTACATATGTCCCAGCCGTGGGAGATGATGGCGCGTACGTATTCCTCCGCCCAGCCCCGCTCCTCCAGTATCTGGCGCGTTTTGTGGCAGTGCTCCTCTGGAAAGCGCTCGTAGTCTAGGTCATGCACCAGCCCCACGATACCCCACTTCTCCTCGTCCTCGCCCATCTTCCGTGCCATATAGCGCATCACGCCCTCAACGGCAAAGGCATGTTTCCGAAGGCTCTCACTCTGGTTAAATTCCTGAAAAAGCGCTAGCGCCTCATTGTAGGTCGGTACGTGTTCTGGCATTATGTTACCCCCTCTCACAATTTAGCCTAGCCAGATTATAGACTCTGGAGCACCGAATGACAACGCGGGCCTTAAAAAATGAGGAAGCTAGAGAGTAAACGCAAGTTGAGTAATCGTTTAGATCGCAGCTGTTGGTCTCCTGCTTCATAGCCGATGGCCTACCACTCCTCCCGGGGAACTATCATTAGTTCCTGCCCGCCGTTGGGGAAACAGCCAAATCTTGCCTCCGGTGGGTCGTCTTTTAGGATAAGTGCCTTTACCTCCTTATATTGCCCCTGATATTGAGGGATTTGCTCTCCCATCTTGTCAAATACCATGACCATACCATCGGCACTCTTAATCACTGTTTTAATCACCGTTGTCCTCCTACCATCATTACTTATTACTTCCCATAATAGTCATACTAAGACCGCGGGGTTAATCGTCCATAAAAACAGCGTTTAAATTTCGTTAAAATTTCCCGGATATGAAAATGAGCCAGCTTATGAATAGGGGAAGCATGAATTGACCAGCGAGCCTGCCTGATGCTATATTTAGGTGGCTTAGAGTCTAAGGGTTATGGAAATTAGCTGGTTAGGTCATTCTTGTTTCAGAATTAGGGGGAGTCAGGCGACAGTTATTACCGACCCCTATTCGCCCGATGTGGGCTACTCACTGGGTAAACCCAAAGCCCGCGTTGTGACGGTGAGTCACCAGCATCCGGGTCATTCCTATGTGCAGGGTGTTGGCGGCGACCCGAAGCTGATTACCGGCCCCGGCGAGTATGAGATAAGCGGCATCCTGATTATCGGTATAGATACCTTTCACGATGCCGAGAATGGTAGCCAGCGGGGCAAGAATACCGTTTACCTTATAGAAATTGATGAAGTATCGCTGTGTCATCTTGGTGACCTGGGGCATATGCTTATTGCCGAGCAGATAGAAGAGCTAGGTAATGTTGATATCCTACTTGCGCCGGTTGGTGGTGTGTCTACCATTGATGCCCCGGTAGCCGCCGAGTTAGCGAGACAGCTTGAGCCGAAGGTAGTGATTCCGATGCACTACCAGACTGAGGCCTTAAGCTGGGAACTTGACCCCGTGGGGAGATTTCTTAGGGAGATGGGGGACGAGCAGGTCACCTCCCAACCCAAGTTGTCTTTTAACCGCTCAAACCTCCCCTTAAGTACCCAGGTCTATTTGCTTGACTACTGAGTTTCCCTTTGAGAGACTCCTCGTCACCTATAGTCCGACGTTTCTCGTTATCTGTTAAACACCCCATTTTCTTGTTGACAATGTTTTTATTTTATGCTAAGATTACTTCACAGTTGAGGATATCGATGAGAGTTGTTGATACATAGAGATTAAATTGGTGATTGAAAGCCAGGCAGCGGCTTGGTGATAGTCACCAAGCCGCTTTCGTATATAAGGCACTTTAACAACTGAATATGAGGTCTAATATCAATCCTGAAGCAGGTCAAGCGGTTAAGGCGCATGGTGGATGCCTTGGTATCAAGGGCCGAAGAAGGGCGTGGCAAGACTGCGAAAAGCCTCGGTGAGCTGTCGAGCAAGCCTAGCCGGGGATTCCCGAATGGGGCAACCCACTCAGGTAAAACCTGAGTACCCCCAGCTGAACACATAGGCTGGGTGGAGGTAAG
>Ga0209427_10006992_pt1 | contig 12804 bp, 7 predicted proteins | sample DeeMarSWOR136_30_FD_187465 | JGI IMG/M metagenome (GOLD analysis project Ga0209427, IMG submission 187465) | Marine sediment microbial communities from White Oak River estuary, North Carolina - WOR-1-36_30 (SPAdes) (version 2) | ecosystem: Environmental > Aquatic > Marine > Intertidal zone >... | reverse complement strand
GTCAACCGCTACCCCGGCCGATTTTGCTGAGGTTTTCACTAAATTAGCCGACGAAACAAAGGAAATCCTGGCTATAACTCTTTCCGAAAAGTTCAGCGCTACCTATGCAACAGCGCTTCAGGGCAAGACTATGGTGGACAAGGATTGCCGTATTGAAGTCATTGACTCTAACGCGGGAGCAGGCGCACAAATGCTCCTGGTCATCTCGGCAGCTAAGATGGCTCAGTCCGGAGCTAATCTGGACCAGATTATTGACTGGCTCTGGAGAGCGCTGCCCAGAGTGCATATTCGTATGAGCTTCGACACACTCGAATACTTGAGAAGAGGCGGACGTATTGGCAAGGCACAGGCATTCCTGGGTGGCTTGTTGAAATTTAATCCTGTGGTAGGAATAAAAAGTGGTACGACCTTTCCTATTGCCCGTCCTCGCAACCGGGCTCAAGCTATAAATTTCCTGGTAAATTTTGTCAAAGAGTTCAACGACGTAGAGGCCGTGGCTATCGAGGATGCCACTACCCCAGATGATTTAGAGATACTAGCCGGGCGGCTTAAAAATATCGTCCCTGCGGAATGTATCTATCGTTCTAAGGTCAGCCCGGTGGTAGGAGCTCATGTTGGTCCTCATGTACTGGCTGTTGCCGTCCTTGAATACGTATAAACGCCCCAAGAAAATCTTGCGATTTTCTCGGGGGCCCCGATCAAATTTATATAATAATCCTGGGGTCTTCAGGGAGTTGTATAACTTTTTGGGTTGATATGGGAAGTGACAGGCATTGATTCGCTCCGAAACGTTCTTGGGCTGGAACGCCAGAAAGGTTACACCGATAAGGCAGTAATCGGCGGTCTGGATAAGTATCTTCACACACAAGCGGGGCAAATCAGGCAGAGTGTCAATAACCCACAGCTTTTAAAAAGCTTTGACGAACTGAATTTAGCCAATTCCAATTATTGCTCTTACGGCGTGGATGAGCGCAAGAGGTGGATAACAAAGGTCTTCGGCTGGTTAGATGAGGTGGAAAAAGGGGAAAGTCCTATCCGTCGTTCTGAACGAAGTGAAGAATCTAGAGACCCTTCGCTCTCGCTCAGGGTGACAACATCACTGGTTGAGCCTCACCGGAAGCGAACAGAAGGGCTGGACTCGCTCATAAGTATTATCAAAGGCATCTCGACCAGCGTAACCAAGAAATTTGCCAGGCTCAATGTCACGACAGTGCACGATTTGCTTTATTTCTTCCCCAGACGCTATGTCGATTACAGCCAGACAAAACCCATCTCCGAACTTGTAGTTGATGAAGAGCAGACTATCATAGGCACAATCTGGCAGGCCAGGGTGGCTCACCTGGGTAACCGGCAAGGCACAGAGGCAATTGTCGGCGACAAGACGGGAAACATTAGAGCAGTCTGGTTTAATCAACCTTACCTGGCCAGAAGTTTCCGTACTAATGCCAGAATAGTAATTAGCGGTACAGTCGGCCTGTTCAAAGGGCACAAGGTATTCGAATCCCCGGAATGGGAACTGCTTCAAGAAAAAGAACTGATTCACACCGGACGCCTGGTCCCCGTCTATCCCCTTACTCAAGGCTTATATCCCCGACAAGTAAGGAAGTGGACCAAGGAAATTGTCGATGGCTATGCCTGGCAACTGGGGGATTTCATGCCCTCGGAGATTAAAACTCGCTGCCAGTTATTAGAGCTCTCCACCGCAATCGCTCAAATTCACTACCCCGATGACCAGACAATGGCACAAAGGGCTAGAAGTAGGTTAGCTTTTGACGAGCTATTTCTTCTTCAGTTGGGTGTGCTGGCCAGAAAGCGAGACTGGCAGGAAGGGCAACCAGGCAATGCCTTTCGTATAGACCGGGAAATCATCGGCAGATTTTTGCATGGCTTACCTTTCACTTTAACGCAGGCACAGGAGAGAGTGTTGCAGCAAATCTTAACCGACCTCAAACAAGCGAAAGCCATGTCACGGCTTCTTCAAGGAGAGGTAGGCAGCGGCAAAACCGTAATTGCCACCCTGGCTCTTTTGATAGCTGCCGCCAACGGTTACCAGGGAGCATTAATGGCGCCCACTGAGGTCTTATCTGAGCAACATTACACCAATATCTGCGGCTATCTATCCCGGATCAGCACTCAAGAATGCCATCCTGAGTCGGGCGAAAGAAATATCAGATGCTACACGGGATTTCTGTCCAGTCCCATTACCATCGCTTTGCTCATTGGAAGCCTTAAGAGTAGTGAGAAAGAGAGGCTACACCATGAAATCGGGGAAGGCAAGGTAGATATTGTTGTCGGCACCCATGCCCTTATTCAAAAGGAGGTCGAATTCAAAAAATTAGGGTTAGCGGTGATAGATGAGCAACACCGCTTTGGCGTGTTACAGCGCTCTGCCCTGAGACAAAAAGGGTTTAATCCTCATGTCCTGGTCATGACAGCCACACCTATTCCTCGAACCATGGCGCTGACGCTCTATGGCGACCTTGACCTTTCGGTTATTGATGAGTTACCCCCGGGGCGACAGGTAGTAAAAACGAAATGCCTTGGACCACAGGATAGGGAAAAAGCTTATACCTTCCTCTACCGCCAGGTCAGGAATGGCCAGCAAGCTTTTATCATTTGTCCCTTAGTCGAAGAGTCCGAAATACTTGAGGCGAAAGCGGCCACAACGGAATATGAACGCCTATCCCGACAGGTTTTCCCGGATTTAAAATTAGGATTGCTCCATGGTCAAATGCCCGGTAGTGAGAAAGAGGAAGTAATGCGCCATTTTCGAGCTGGGGAGCTTGATATTCTAGTGTCAACCTCGGTAGTAGAGGTGGGCATTGATGTACCCAGAGCCTCTGTCATGATGGTAGAGGGTGCTGAACGCTTTGGCTTATCTCAGCTCCACCAGTTCAGGGGACGTGTGGGACGAGATAAAGAGCAGGGCTATTGCCTGCTTATCCCGGAAAAGCTTTCACCTGAGGCAAGCGAGCGCCTCCGGCTGATGGAGAAGGTTCACGATGGCTTCGTCCTGGCTGAGAAAGACTTAGAGCTACGAGGCCCCGGGGAATTTTTCGGCACCCACCAGAGCGGCTTGCCCGACCTCAAACTTGCCAAGCTATCCGATTTGCACAGTCTGGAGCTGGCCCGGCAAGAGGCGATAACTTTTTTTCAAAGCGACCCCAATTTAAATAAAGATGAACATCAACCTTTACGTCAACAATTGAGCCAGGCATGGTCCAGAGGCGCGGAATGGAGCTAACATATGGTAAATATTGTAGTAAATGGCAAAACTCCGTATAATACTCTTTTTCCTGGTGGGGGAGTTAGAGGAAGGGGGATTTCACCCTCACCTCTCCCGATTTAATCGGGACTCCCATCAAGGGCGATGGATTTAAATTTGTTTAGGATTTAATTATGCTCAAGCAAGAATTAGCCAGATGTTTGCAGCAGGCTGTGCTGGATGCACAGCATAGCGGTGATCTGGCTACAGCCGCCTTGCCCGACGTGTTTATCGAACATCCCCAAAATCCCGAGCACGGAGATTTCGCTTCGGGCCTCCCTTTGAAGCTGGCTCGGGCTATGAGGATGCCCCCCATGGATATAGCCGAAAAAGTCCTCGAGCATGTAGTACCACCGCCCCAAGTTGACAAGCTTTGGGTTGCTCCTCCCGGCTTCATCAACTTCACCTTGCGGGAAGACTGGCTGAGTATGGAGGTGGAATCAATCCTGGCTGCTGGTGAAGCGTACGGTGATATAGAGCTGGGTCAAGGTAAGCGGGTCCAAGTTGAATTCGTTAGTGTCAACCCTACGGGACCCCTCCACGTAGGTCATGGTCGTGGTGCCGTTTTAGGCAGTACTCTGGCTAACGTGCTTACTGTTTCAGGCTATGCTGTAGAAAAAGAATTTTACATAAATGATATGGGCAACCAGATAGATAACTTCGGCCGTTCCCTCTATGCTCGTTACCGGCAATGCCTGGGTAAAGAAGCTGCCATGCCTCCGGATGGCTACTACGGTAATTACATGATTGACCTGGCTAAAGAAATAATTCAGGAGCAGGGTGATAGATTCTTATCGTTGCCCGAGAGTGAGGCGGCTTCACAACTAGCGGAGATTGGGATTGACAGGATGCTGCAGGGAATTAAGCAAGACCTCGAGATATTAAATGTTGTTTTTGATAACTGGTTTTCAGAAGGGAGCCTTTATCAAGGCGTGCAGTATGACAAGGCTATGGAGCTACTCCAGAACGGAGCCTATATTGCTAAAAAAGAAAACGCCACCTGGTTTGAATCAAGTTCCCTGGGCGAAGACAAGGATAACGTCCTGGTACGCAGCGATGGTTCTCCCACCTATTTTGCCTCTGATGTTGCCTATCATTACAACAAGTTTCTGGAGCGGAAATTCGACTGGGTGATTGATATCTGGGGGTCTGACCATCAGGGGCATGTGCCTCGAATGAAAGCGGTGCTCAAGGCCCTGGGGCAGGACCCTGAGCAGCTTAAGGTGATAATCTGCCAGTTAGTCACTTTACGGCGTGGACAGGAGATAGTTAAAGTGTCCAAGCGTAGCGGTGATATTATTACTTTGCAGGAGGTGATAGAAGAAGTAGGCTCAGATGCCTGTCGCTTCTTGTTCCTCTCCCGTTCTGCTGATAGCCAGATGGATTTCGATATAGAACTCGCTAAGCGGCAATCAGCGGACAACCCTGTGTATTATGTCCAATATGCCCACGCCCGGATTGCCAGCATCCTTCGCCTGGCTATAGACAGGGACATAGACTGCAGTCAGGGCGATGTTTCCTTGCTTATCACCGAGCCGGAGCTAACCTTGATTCGCCGCTTAATACTCCTCCCTGAAATAGTAGAACAGGTGGCAGTTACCCTCGAGCCCCACCACCTACCTTACTATGCCCAGGACTTGGCCACCGTGTTTCACAGTTTCTATAAGCAATGCCGGGTTGTCTCTAAAGACGAAGCGCTAACTAAGGCCCGCCTTAAGCTCGTCAAGGTAACTCAGATTGCTTTAGCTAAAGTCCTTCGCCTCATGGGCATGACAGCCCCGGAAAAGATGTGATTTACTTTTTTTGAAGTTTTGCCACAGTTAGTGATATCCCCGTCTTTGTCAGGGCGGGATAGAGTTCATCACAGTAATGCATATAGTCTCAGGCGAAATTGTGCTACTACCCAGAGAAGTTGTCCTAAGGATATAATAAGGTATGAGGTCTGGCATTTACGGAAAGAGCTGAATATAGTATTGTTCGATCCTGACAGATAAGGCAGGCAAGGGATGACAGCTCCACATATATTGGGGTTTCTGGGAATTCTGGTCATTATTGGATTCATAGGGGATTACCTTTTCAAGAAAATAAGCTTTCCCGATATATTAGTGCTACTCGGTTTGGGTTATGTGGCAGGGCATGTCTTACATATTGTAGACCCAGCCTGGGTAGCCCCGGCCACGCCAATAATAGCCAATCTATCCTTGGTCGTGATTCTGTTTAACGGTGGTTTGGGCCTTGAGTTTTCCCAAGCTCGAGCCAGCGCGCCCAGGGCAATAGCGCTCTCTTTAGTGGGAATCGGCGCCAGCATGATTGCGGCAGCGGCCTTTGTCTACTACATTCTGGATTGGGAATTAATGGATAGCTTGTTGCTTGGAGCCATCGTGGGCGGCACCAGTCCTGCTATTGTAATGCCTCTTATCAGACGCGCGAAAGTCTCTCCCGAGATATCATCCCTATTAAATATAGAATCCGCTATAAACGGTGCCTTGGTGATTGTGATTGCCCTGGTTATCCTGGAAGTCATGACTGTCGGGGCAACTGAGCACGTAGCTTCTGCCATTGTCAAGGCTATTGGCACGCGTTTTCTTATAGGACTGGGGATCGGTGGTGCCGCCGGGTTTGCCTGGCTGTGGGTGCTGACCTTCATAGAAGGCGAACTATACGATGATATCTTGACCTTAGCTGTCCTTTTCTTGCTTTATCTCGCCGTGGAGAGTTTGCAGGGCAGCGGAGCCATTTTCGCTCTCGTCTTTGGCTTAATCCTGGGAAACGGTATGGAGTTTGCCGGATTTATGCGTACGAAAAGAACTATCGAGATCCACAATACTATGATGACGTTCCACTCTCAAATATATTTCATAGTGAAGACATTTTTCTTTGCTTACTTGGGACTGATGATAACCTTTGACGACCCCAACGTAATTGTACCGAGCATCATCCTCTCTCTGGCGCTATTGGCAATAAGATGCTTGGTAGTCCCTGCTATTTCTATAGGTAAAAGAAGCTTGCTTGCCAAAACGGGAATACTGGCTAGCATGCTGCCACGAGGTCTATCCTCCGCCGTGGTAGCTGAAATAGTTGCGACCTCGGGCATTCCCAATGCCCGGCTGTATCCAGAGATAGTGATAGTGGTTATTGTAACCACTGTCATAATCTCGGCTGTAGGTATTCCTATCTTTACCAGGAAATCGCCGCAGAGAGACAGCGAGACAGAGGAAAAAGGTGGAACATCAAATTCATCTTGAGCCGGCGCCAGGCATTACTCCGCTGACCTTTGCCTTGCTATGCTCAGGACTTAGTCACTCTTCTCCACAGCTTCTATAAACAATACCCGGTTGTCTCTAAAGACCAAGCGCCGACTAAAGCCCGCCTTAAGCTCCTCAAGGCAACTCAGATTGCTTTAGCTAATGTTCTTCGCCTCGTAGGCATGGCAACCACGGTAAAGATGTGAGGCATCCTCCTCTTTGTCTTTGCGAGGAGCGTAGCGACGAAGCAATCACAGGGGGCAAGGGATTTCCACGCCCCGGCAAGTCGGGGCTCACAATGGCTGAAACCGTATCATTTGAGTCGGTCGGGATTGACAATATAGGTGGGTTTTGACAGGGCTGTCAGCTAATGTTATCATAGATTACATAAGGTATAGATGCAGCCGAAGTTAATAATCACAAGACGGTCAATTTGGTGGAGGATGGGACTCAGGGGGTGGTAATAGGTGGATGCCGACGATAGTTGGCTTTTATTAGCCTTTCACGATTGCTTAGCTCTTCCAGCTTCCTCTTCCGACGCTGAGTCGGCTTATATCTCCATTCCTGCAGTTAGTCGTAACCTAGTTGCACATGTCGTTGACTCAGGGTAAGTATTGATGGTGAATATGAACGACCTATTTGTGGTATTGTTTTTCATTTGTCTTGGATGTTCTGCTTTTTTCTGCAGTGCTGAGACTGCTTTCATTGGTATACAGAAGCTGCGTCTACAACATCTGATCCAGAATGGACATCCTGCTGCCAGGAGGGTGGCAAAGATTGTGGAACAGCCGGAGAAGTTTCTCGCCACAGTCCTTTTGGGGATCAACTTCTTTGAGACGGCGGTAGCCACTCTGGGTACAATCATAGCGGTGTCATTAATCCGAAACGAGAACTGGGCAGTAGCCATTGCTACCATCGTGATCACTATATTAACCCTGGTTTTCGCTGAGCTTATTCCTAAAAGCTTGGCGGTTCGGTACGGAGAGAGGCTGGCTCTGAGATATGTTAGACCTCTGGAAATAATCTCTACCCTCCTCTATCCCTTTGTCTACATCCTGAACCACATCGGGATTGGGTTCACCAGGGTAGTCGGGGAAAACGAAATTCCTAAGCCGACCATTAGCGAGGAGGAATTTCGTACAGCTATCAGCATAGGTGAGGCTGAAGGGGTAGTGGAAGGTAATGAGGCAGAGATGTTAAAAAAGGTGTTTGAGTTTACCGACCGCCCGGTGAGCAAGATAATGGTCCCTCGAACAGAAATCACCTGGGTGGAGCAGGGGACAAAGATAAGCGAATTCTTGAATCTCTATGTCCAGGGACGATATAGCCGTTTCCCAGTATATAAAGATAATACTGATAATGTGGTAGGCATATTACATGCCAAGGATGTACTGTTGAAGCTAACCGACGGGTCTGATAGCAGAGACAGCATCATCGATGATTTGGTTCGACCTGCCTATTTTGTCCCTGAAGGGAAACGCCTGGGAGAGCTTCTGGCTGAGATGCGTGACGGTGGGCACCATGCGGTAATCGTTGTCGACGAGTTTGGAGGAATTGCGGGCATGGTTACCCTCGGACAGCTAACCGAGGAGATTGTCGGCGATATTCAGGATGAATTAACGGGTGAAGAAAGGGACTTCATTGTAACTGGCGACAGCACCTTTCAGCTGGATGGAGGATTCAGAATTGAGGAAGCTAACGAGGAATTGGAGCTGAGTTTGCCCGGCGGTGATTATGAGACTGTGGCCGGCTTTATTCTCAGCCAGCTCGGGCGGATACCAAACGAGGGGGAGCAGTTTAAGTACCAGAACCTGAAGTTTGTTATCACTGAAATGCGGGGCATGAAGATAGCGAAGGTCGTAGTAACCAGGGAAAAGGATGTTGCTGCATCGTAAGTTTATTCCATCCCACCTGTGGTGGTAACAGGAGAATGTTCATAAATTCACCCTCTTAAGATTGAGAGGGGGAAAGTGGAGTAATGGGGGAGAGATACAATTCTAAGAGGGAACCTGTGAACAACTTAACTATTAATCGTAACGAGATGGCAAAAATAGTTTATAATTATCCGTATAAAACCCTCTCCCTCGAAGGGAGTCCCGTTAAATCGGGATAGGTGAGGGTGTAAAAAATAGAGTCTGCCCCTTTTTTATATATTTGTCGATGCGGGTCCCGATTTATCGGGACCAGATAATCTAAGGAGGCCTTTTGAAACTTATTTTAGTTAGACATGGCGAAACTTATTGGAACAAAGATCACCGTATCCAGGGGGGCGATAGCGATATCGAACTGAATGATACCGGACTGGAGCAAGCCAGGAAGCTGGCAGCTTTCCTCGAAAATGAGCCCATTATCGCTATACGCTCCAGTCCCATGCAGCGAGCTATAGCTACGGCCGAAGCCATTGCTAGCTACCACCAGGTGCCTGTGGAAGTGGACCAAGGGCTCAAAGAGCTCAAAGTCGGTGACCTGGAGGGTATGTCTCTGTCAAATCTGGGTATCACGTTCAGCCAGTTTTTAATAAAATGGTGGAAAGAGAGAGGGACAATGAAATTGCCCAATGGGGAAAGCCTTGCTGAATTGCAGCAGAGAGCCTGGAAGGCTGTTGAAGGGCTGCTAAAAAGGCAGAAAACCAGTCCTGAGCACAACACAGAAACTGCGGTGGCGGTAGTCAGCCATTACTTCGTTACCTTAGTTATCATTCTCAAAGCTCTGGATTTGCCCCTGGACTACTTTAACAAATTCACAGTGAGCCCTGGCGGGATAAGCATTCTCGAGTTCCGGGATGGTAGAACCCGCCTGGTGGCATTTAACGACACCTCCTATTAGTGTCGGCTGAGAGGGGTAGGGCAAATGTGTTCCCAAAAAATTCGCGAAATTTTGGGGGTTAAAATCAATTCCAATGACCAAGATTAAGCTAGAGTTAAAAGTTAGCAACTTCATCCGGCAGTACAGCTTGATTCCGCCTGAGGAGGTAGTGGTTGTCGGGGTCTCAGGTGGTGCCGATTCAGTATGTTTACTCTATGTCCTGACCAAATGGCGAAAAAGACTCGGGATAAGACTTCATGTAGGTCATCTCAACCACCAACTTCGGGGAGTTGAATCCGAAGCCGATGCCCAATACGTGTCCGATTTAGCTAACTCGCTGGGCATTCCCGTCACTATTGACAGGCAGGACGTGGCTGCCTACAGGACCGAAAGAAATTGCTCTATTGAGGAAGCTGCCCGGGAACTACGCTATGCTTTTCTCGCCAGGGTAGCTGTAGAGCTTGGAGCCAATCGAATAGCCGTAGGTCATACCAGGGATGACCAGGTAGAGACCATTTTGATGCATATATTACGGGGAACAGGAACCGCCGGATTGTGTGGATTAGCCCCCTGCTCGCCTGCGGCATATGATAGCCGGGGGATGTCATTGTCAGCCCCGACTTTTCGGGGCAATCTCCTGGTAATAAGACCGCTGCTGGATATTACCAGGGAAGAGACAATGAGTTATTGCCAGGAACACCAGCTTGACCCGCGTATTGATTCCTCCAACCTTTCGCTTTCCTTCTTCCGAAATCGCCTTCGCCTCCAGTTATTGCCTGGGCTCAGACAATATAATCCGGGCATCGACCAGGCCCTGCTCCGTTTGGCTGATATTGCCAAAGAGGACAACGCTTTCCTCGAACAGCAAGCTTCTGTGTTGTGGGAGGAAGTGGCCAGGCAGGAAGACAACGCCATTTACCTGGATAGGAAGCAGATTGCCGGCTTGCCGATAGCCTTGCAGAGGCAATTAGTGAGAGCCGCTGTAGCCAGGCTGGCCGGGAACGTTCGAGACATCGAAGCCAGCCACATTGAAGCGGCCAGGAGCCTGCTAAATAAACCGGCAAGTAAAAAAGTCTCTCTCCCCCACGGACTTATCTGTCAGGGAGGATATAATGAGCTCTTGATTACCAGGCTCCCTTCTATCATTGCGAGCGAAGCGTGGCAATCTCAGCTACCACCATGTCCCTTCCCTCCGCTGTCAGGCGAATTTCCTCTTAAAGTGCCCGGCGAGACGGTTCTCCCGGGATGGAAGGTGATAGCCAGCATAGTTGGGGAGCAAGCGAATGCTCGGTCATTGCGAGCTCTCCTGAGCACACGCGAAGGAACTTGCCAGATCAATCTCGTTGCCGATTTCGATTTACACAAAACAGGAACCGAACTCTTGGTACGCCGGCGTCGGACTGGAGACAGATTTCAGCCCCTGGGCATGGGCATGCCCAAGAAGCTTTCAGAGTTTATGGTTGACGTCAAGGTACCTCGTTCCTGGCGAGGCCACATCCCAATCGTCTGTTCCTCCCAGCAAATCATCTGGGTAGCAGGCTGGCGCATCGATGATAGAGTCAAAGTCACTGAAGATAGCAAGGAAATCCTTCGTCTGGAGTTTATCAGGTCAGACTTTCGCCGCGTAGCGAGCCATTGTAGAGCAAGTCTTGAGAATTAACCATACACCTATCCCCTCTTCTGCTTTCGGAAGCAGACTCAACTAATATTTGATACGCTTTTAGGTTCTTCAGGCTCAGGCGTTGCCAGCTTGCTGGCTTCCGCCATCCTCTTCATCTGCATCCTCCTGCTCTGCCTCACTCTTATCCAACAATGTACCTAAAGAACGCTGGAACGCTTGGAAAACAATCTGCTTCGCGGTTTGCTTGGCAGCAGCAACGATTTCTTCGGCTTCCTGTTCTGCTTTACGCCTTGCCTCGGCTATGTACCCAGCCGATTCCTCTTCCCTCTTGTTCCTCCCACTTTCTACTGCTTCGTTAATGATACCTTGCGATTTTTGAATGGCGGCACTGATGATTGCTTGTGCCTTTTGTTCACCCTCCCTCTGGCCTAGCTCTCTGGCTTGGTTCAGGAGCTCTTGCGCTTCCTGTTGTGCTTCCCGTTTTGTCTGGCTAACCTCCTGTTCCGCGTTTTCCTTTAGCGCGGTGACAGCCCTGGACACTTCTTCAATCTCCTGGTTGGCTTTTTTAATCAAGGTGCCCGCTTCTTTCGTGGCATCAGCCAGTATCTTGCCCCTTTCGTCCTCAGCCGCTTGGTGCGCCTTGGCGAAAATCTTGGCTGCTTCCCCGTTAGCCTTGCTGATTATGCGTTCTACTTCTTGTTGCTTCGCTTCCGCAGCTTGCTTTTTGGCTGCGGTTTCAGCCTCCATAATGATTTGCTCAGCTCCTTCTCTCGCCTGCTCGATAATAGCGGTGGCTTCTGCTTCAGCTTTATGTTTTGCTTCCTCTATTACTCGTGCTGCCCGTTGGTCAGTTGCTTCCGCCGTCGAAACCGCATAGGCAGCTGCCTCTTCCTCGGCCTTCCGTTTCATATCAGTACGATACGCTGCTGCCTGCTCCTCTGCTTCCAGCTTTGCTTGGCTTATTATTTGCTGTGCTGTCTCGCGGGCTCCGGTAAGAACACCGGCCGCTTCCTGCTCAGCCTCTCGTCTGATCCTCTCTACTTCCTCCTCAAGAACTTCACTGAGCCGCTGCTTGTATTCATCCATAATCCCGGCTGCCTGTTCAACTGTCTGTCTTACCTTATCTGCCAACGATTGCATTTGGACACCTCCTTGATTTTCATTGCCGTGAGCTTGAGTACTTCGCTTGACAGTCCGACTTCTGCTTCCCGCCACCTGACGTTTGACAATCAATTTTGCAGTCCCTGAATCTGTTCAACACTCTAATTTTTCTAGGGATTTTGACTTGGAACCAATGGTATAACACGCTCCCCACGGTGTCAACCCCCCCGTTGGCTGACCATAGGGGCAATGCCCGAGTGGGTATTTTAGCGAGCTCCCTTACTCATCTCTCTAATTCCATGGAGACAATACTAGTTAAGCCTCCTACAAATCAGGCATTATGCCCCAGTATCATTGATTCCAAGCGTAATTTCTTGAGACGCAGAGGTTCGGTGCTTATCAGGTTAGCCTGCCCGCAGGGCGGGCTGGATAACCCCCGGCAGGAGACATGACAGTTAGCAGTGCAACCCGGAATGGGCTTGAACCTGCCGTCAGCTTGCTTTTGGGCGAAGGGCAGTGGTAATCCCTCGCAGTGGGGGATGCCGCGGGAATCACTCTCCTCAGCGGAAAGCTCCTGGCAGGTAGCATAGGTCATTCCCCTGGCTTCCACCAGGTCCTTTACCTTCCGGTGAATGTCGAGCCTCAATTCCCGGCACAGGCGATAGCCCCCGCCTGACCAATGTGTATCGTAAGCGTATTCCTGCTCGAATTTCCGGGCTGCCGGTGGCGACTGGCTATAGATAACTTTATATATTCGCTGCCATCCC
>Ga0209427_10006991_pt1 | contig 12805 bp, 7 predicted proteins | sample DeeMarSWOR136_30_FD_187465 | JGI IMG/M metagenome (GOLD analysis project Ga0209427, IMG submission 187465) | Marine sediment microbial communities from White Oak River estuary, North Carolina - WOR-1-36_30 (SPAdes) (version 2) | ecosystem: Environmental > Aquatic > Marine > Intertidal zone >... | reverse complement strand
GATCGACGCGACCGGCGGCTCCATCGGGGAGATCGCCATCACCGGCTGCACGATTCAGCATACGCACAGCGCCCCCGGCTCGGCAAACATCCGTATCATCGGCGAGGGCCAGCCCCGGCCGTACGCCAAGGGTGAACTACGCGGCGGCAATATTACCATAACCGGCAACATCCTCAGCGACGTGCAGGTGAATGTGCATCTTCATAACGTTCGCGGCGTTTCCATTGTGGGCAATACTCTCTGGAAGGGCTATGCCCATGACCTGCTTATCGAGGGCAGTTCAAGCATCGTCATCGGCCCGAACGTTTTCGACCGCAATCCTCGATACCACTACGGGGACGGCGCCAGCGCCAACCGGGGCCTTGTCTTCCGCGATTGCGACCAGATCACACTTACCGGGCTGCAAATCAACAACGTATGGCAGAAAGAAGGGGGACTTGTTCTAAAACGCTGCCGGCATTTCAATATCTCCGGCTGCACAATCCTCGACTGCGACGGCTGCGGCATTGTGATGGATGACGTTCAGGACACAATCGTTTCAGGCTGCACAGTTCGCGACACCCGCGGGGAATCCACTGAAACGGCAGCCGTGGTCGTGAAAAAGGGTAAAGATAACTTCATCACCAACAATTTCTTGACCGGCCGGCTCCAAATCGCACCCGGCTCGGCCAAGCTCACGAACAACTTCGAGAAATAATACGTGGATATCGGGTCATCACGTTTGTAGTGACGCCGTAAGGCGTTATCTTGATATGCCCTTACGGGCACACTACGGACCTGCCCCCCCTATTTCGACACATAGAGAATCGCGTCACCGTCTACCGGATTCGAGAATACCGTTTCTTGTTCCGTGGCAGAGACTCGTTGCTTTGAGACAGTCTTGCCCGTATTCGGATCAAACCACTCAGCACGATATTTGCCTGATTTGAGCTTCAGTTTAAGCGACTCGCCGGCAGTTGGCTGATAGACCAGGTATTGGCTCGGCGGATTCGCGAGGCAATAGCCTGTTGTGGATAGATTGTTCAGCGGCGTGCACTTGTTCAGATCGAGTCGCCGGGCAAACTGCAAGGCATAGCCCATGCTCCGCCGGAGAGGCTCGAACTTCGGATCGAACCGACTGCCCAGCACAACGCCGTCGTACGGGTCCATGAATAGCGGATTGAGCCCTCGCATGAAGCTCTTCCATACCCAAGCCTGGTTGCCTCCGATTCCCCACAGATGGTCTGTGTCGCTGAGAACGACCTTCTTTCCATCGTTTGCCGGCGGATTGTCCCGGTAGCCGCCTTCCGGATTGGGAGAAACCCACTCGGCGGGACTATCAAACAGCGTCTGGTTCGCCCCTGCTTTGTACTGGAACGTCATCCCAACCGGGTGCTGTTCCGGCTTACCTCTTTCATACTCATGGATATACCTTATCATCGCATATTGCCACTGCGTGGATTCGGGATGGTTCTCGTTGGATATCTCGTACAGGACGTTATCCAGATCGTTGACCGTGTCGATGACCTTCCGGATGTACGCCTTCTGAATCTCGGTCACGGCACTGACAGCCAGCTCGTGCACCTCCAGCCCCTCGTCGTCGCCATTCGCGTCGCCGTTGACGCCGTTGATATTGTTCTGCGGATGGAAGGGATGTAATTTCCAGCCGCCCTCGACAAATTGCATTGCCCAGCCTTCGAACAGCATAATCGAAACGTAGATTCCCTTTTGACGGGCGGCCTCCACCCTTTCTCGCAATCGCTTGAAATAGGCCGGGTCGAATCGCGTCAGATCGAACTTCGGCTTGCCGTCCAATGCTTTGCCGTCACCGGTACGCAACCAGGGATGAGGCGTGACGTAGAACCTGGTAACCTCGTTGCGGATCCTGGGATTATTTCCGTGCGTATCCCATTGCACCATTTCCCAGGCCCACATCCGCATGAAGTTGTGATTGTATTTCTTCATCCATTCGAGGTAGGCGTCATAATCGAACGCCTTCGGCGGGTCTTCAGGCCCCATATCCACGAGGTTGTACCAGACGTGCGAGCCCGTCAGCAGCAGTGCCTTGCCGTCCTTATCCGCAAAGTACCGTGGGTTATCCCGGCAAACCCGCAAAGGCCCATTCGTCGCCTCCGCATGGACGATTCCAGCGGCAAAGAAGATGAACAAGGACAGGCTAAGTGTGAGATTCATTTTACAGTTCATCGGTTTTCCTTTCGCACCATAAATTGGTTTCTGATTCCACATCTACGATTCTACATGTAGAATGTGAGTTTTCAAATTTGAAATCTTGGAATGTTCTTGATATTCAAACGAGGAGCAAGCGTGGATTGGCGAAAAAGTACATATCTGTTGTTGCTGATGGCCCTATTTGGTGTCATTTTTGTCATTAGCTCTTGTGACCGAGCGCCTGAGACGGATACGCGAAAGGTGGTCTTTATCGCCGGAAAGCCCACTCACGGCGAAGGCACCCATGAATGGGACAAAGACGCACAATTCCTGAAGCAGTGCCTGGAAGGTGCGGTGAATATCGAGCCGTTGGCTATCGACATCCATTACAACGGCTGGCCGGACAATCCCGCCGATTTGGACGATGCCGACGCCATTGTGTTCCTGACGGACGGCTATCAGATGCATCCGCTCAATGAGCCGGGCCGGATGGCGAAGATTCACGAGTTGGCCAAGCGCGGCGTGGGATTGGCGTTTTTGCACTATTCCGTAGAGCCTCCCGAAGGGAAGGAAGCGGATTTTATCGAGTGGATGGGAGGCTGCTACGAGCGGGGCTATTCCCAGAATCCGATCAATACGGTGGCCGTGGCGCCCGTGAAGAACGATCATCCGATCTGCCGGGGCTGCGGGGGCTACGTCGCGGAGGACGAATGGTATTTTGACATTCGGCTGCGTTCTGAGGACCCGCGCGTGGTGCCTCTTCTGATCGGCAATCTTCCGCCTTGGGATCCCAAAGAGAAAGTCCTGGCCTGGGCGACGACGCGCGACGACGGCGGCCGCGGTTTCGGCTTCTCAGGCGGTCACTATCACAAGAACTGGCACATGGAACCTTTCCGCAAAATGATTCTGAACGCGATTCTGTGGGTTGCCAAAGCGGAAGTTCCGGAAGCCGGCGTCTCGTCCGTAAAGCCTTGGTGCTTTGTGAGTATCCCGGATTTTTTGAATGTGGACCTGACCTACCCGCAGCCGGGCTGGGAAGAGACTTTGGATTATGTGCTCAGCGCGATCAAGGCCGAGAACCCCGAGTTCGTTCTGGTCGCGGGCGATCTCGTGATGGGCCGCTGGCCGGACAAGGAGAGCATTAAGAAATACGCGGCTATTTATTATCCCGCCTGGATCAAGCGGATGCAGGACCACGGGCTCAAGTTCTACACCGCCATCGGCGATCACGAAATCGGGGACAATCCCTGGCGCGGGGCCAAAGCGGACCTCGTCCCGACCTTCAAGCGGCAGTTTCAGAAATACCTCAAGATGCCGCTCAACGGTCCGCTTCGCATGAAAGGTACGGCTTTTTGGTTCATCCATGAGAATGCTTTGTTTGTCGCCGTCGATGTGTTTGAAAAAGGGGAGGGTCCCCAGGGGGGCATCGTTCCCAAAGTCACGACAGAGCAACTGGAGTGGTTCGAGCAGGTCCTTACCGAAAACTCGGGCGTCGAACACGTTATTGTGATGGGACACACACCCATCCTCGGACCGGTTGCGAAGGAAAGCTCCAGCGGTCTGATGCTGGAAGGCGGCCGGCAATCGCCGCTCTGGCAATCTCTCAAGGACCACGACGTCGATATGTATCTATGCGGCGAGGTCCACGCCATTACGTGCACGCAGGCCGATGGCGTTCTGCAAATCGCGCATGGCGGACTGTTCGGCTACAATCCCAAAGTGAACTACCTGGTGGCGACGGTCTTCGCCGGTCGGATCGAGCTGACGCTCAAAGAGCTTGAGATTGTCAATCAGGGAGGGCGTCTCTGGCAGGTAGGGAACAATCGTCCTCATGAGACGGTCTCGATTACAGACGACGTCAGGCAGAGAGGCTTCGCCACCGTGGGCACGGCTACACTCAAGACAGGCAATGGAGCACTCATTCAGACGAGTGGCTGTTTCGAGCACGAAGATACAAGAAGAACGGATCCTTGATGTGGAGGGTGGCAGCCTCAAAGCCGAAGGCTTTGGGGATGGTCAATACGCCACGAGCCATCCCCAAGCTGCGCTTGAGGCTGCCACCCACGTCATCTTCTTTTCTATTCTTCACTGGATACAATTGGTGGCTCGCGATTGTATTCGGCCTGCAATCTGTCGAGGTTCACGTCGTGGACGTTGCCCCGATGGACGATAAGGCGGTAACGCAGAACGAGCGGTTCTTCGCTCGACAGCGGAACCGGATGGCGGCCGGGATAAACGGGATTCTGGGCGCTTCCCTTTCTCCTTAGAATCCATCGCTGAGGATAGCCGGGCGTGGAACGATGACAGAGTATGGCCAAGCCGCTCTCGGCGTTGTCGTCACGAAAATGTCCGGAGAAGTCCAGCCAGGGACCGCCTTCGACGGCCAGCGTCTTCGGCTCCACGGGACCGTCCGTGCCCATGAACGAAAGGCCGTCCGGCAACGGTATTCGTGTTGTGAAACCGCCGTAGCCCTTCGCGTCTTCGGAGCCGCCGAGACGAATGCCGTCTTCCAGAGCGAGCAGGCTGATCTGGAAATCCACCTTGCGGATATTGTCCTTAGCGTGGAATACCCGGATGATCGTCGTCTCTTTCACAAAAGGCTTCTGTTGTCCGCCGGCATCCGTATGGAGTGGGGATTTCCAGAGCACGCCGACCTGTAACGCGCGCGATTCGGTGTCTATCGTGAGAACCTTGGCGCTGTAGACATCCCAGAAAGAATCTATCGCGGCCCACGGGTCGCCGAGACTCTTGTCACCGAGCCGGACTTGGTGCCAGGCCCAGAAGATGCCGCGATGATGCGGATGGTCCGGCGGAAAATCCTCCGTCAGGATTTCGCCGTCGAGGCCATAGAACGGATGGATGTAATTGGCGCGCTTGTATTTGCCGTTCAGAGATTTATGCTGGCGCTGATAAGACATAATCTTCGTGTCCCCCTCTGTGATATTGAAGCCCTGCTCGGTCTCGCTAATATTGATTGGGTGTGTGACCGATACATGGAGGTGTGTGATCGCTTCATGACCGTGTTCGTTCTTTCGTCTGACCGTCGCGATATAATCTCCGGGTTTTTCATACCGATGTGTGGTGACGGCGTAGCCATTCGGATCGTGCACTTTCGCGTTGCCATCCGATTGAACGGTGACTTTCGGACTGCCGTCGCCGAAGTCCCAGACTTCCTTGCCGTGCTGGGTGCGGAAGGAACGCACCTTGAAGGTGATTTCGTCGCCGGGCTTGATGTCGCAGGTGGGATAGAAAGCCGCATGGATCGTACACGGCAGCTTGTCGGGATGTTCCTTGTCGATGATCTGGACAACGGCGAAGTCATCGTCAACGTGGCCGGATGCGTCGGTGATTTTAACGATTTCGTTGTACTCGCCCGCTTTGTCATACGTGCGTTGCACCTTCGCCCCGGTAGCCGTACTGCCGTCGCAGAACGTCCATTCGAATTTCTTAATCGTACCGCAACGACTCCAGGAGCGCGTGGCGTCGAGTTCCACGGTCTCGCCCGCCCAGGCGAGCACGTGAGGCCGTGCCACGGCAATGATCTCGGGCTTGTTTTCGCGTTGGTTCGCTTCCCAGACAAAGGCATAGCCGTTCTGAATGCCCCACAGGCCCGACGGTTGCCGGCACTGTATGTCGAAATGCAAATGGGACCACCCGCCGCTGCCGCCCTCTTTACCCAGAATGCCAATCTTCTGGCCCATCTTGACGCGGCGTCCCGGCTTGACGGAATCGTCGATCTTGTACAGGTGGCTATACCGATAGAACCAGCCCCGGTCGTCCAGGATGTAGATCACGTCATAGCGGGGCGCGACCGGGGAATCTTCGTAACCGGGCAACCTCTCAGTCCCGGCCGATACCACCAATCCGTCGGTGGCGGCGACCACATCGACCATCCCCTCGGCGCCGCCGAAGTCCAGGCCGTAATGATAGTAGATATTTCTGTCGCCCGGGCGTTCACCGCCGTCGACAAAGACCGGCACATTGGCCATTTGTGTGTCGGTGGCGAACCAGCGCTGTTTGACCGGATAGACGAACGTGCCCGGCTGGATCCAGGGCGAGCCCGCGGGCCAGAGTCGTAGCCGGGCATCCTTGAGGAGCCCCCAGGCATTCTGCTTACGGCTTTTCTGTCGATAACCCTTGGTGACCGGACAGTCGATCTGCACCCCGCCTACCGTGATCGGTAAGTGATACGTCGAAGAAACGAGAGAGACGGTTTGTCCATTCACTTCCACCGTCACCACCGCCCGCCGAACGGCAAAACAAACGTTATCTCTTGTTTCTTTCAAATCGAGCAGGTTCACCGTGGCCTTCGAGCCATCGTGCAGTGTCACCGCCTGAGATTCTCCGACGTTGACGTCGACCACTCGGACCAATGGCATCTGAGTTGGTGTGGCAGCCTCAAGGCGAAATGCAAAAATCAAAATGTAAAATACAACACTAAGGAAGTCATCCCGGCTTGCCGGGATTCCACAATTTTGATTTTTGATATTTGATTTTTTATTTTTCAGCATGGCACAATCTCCTTTCAGTACATTGACGTTAAGAGTTTGAAGTTCTGGAATATGTAATAAATCAGCATCAGGGAAACGAGGAAATAAACGAATCGTGGGAACCAGCGGGTAAACTCGTGGAGCCAGAATTCCGCCGCCTCGGCATTGTTATCCGCCAGGCGTTTCGTGACATCATCCAGCGTGCCTGTTTCCTCCCCAATCCGCCACAGCTCCAGAATCTCCCCGGGAAGTTTTGGTGACAGACCTTCGCAGATGGGTTCTCCGGCCCTGACCCTTTCGCCGGCCGGGCGGAACATGTCGCCCACAACGGCGTTGCTCGTCGCCGAGACGGCCATGTCCACGCAATCCGAAACCGGCACGCCCGCCTTGCAAAGCATGTGAAAAACCCAGCAGTAGCGGCTGATCGCCAGTCGGTACATGGCGTTGCCCAATACGGGGATGCGCAGCACGATTTTATCGAGCAGTCTGCGAAGGGGACCGGTTTTAGGGGATTTGCGAACGATCAGAATAATCATCACTGCCGGAATCCAGAAGAGCAGAAGGATTCGCACGATGGCCAGCACATATGTTCCAATGGTCCATCCGCCTAAAATGAAACTCGGAAGCGGGGCAACGAATGCGGCTATGGTTAGAATGCAAATGGGCAGAAGCATTCCCGACCATAATTTCCTGACCATCCGCTTTGTCGATTCGTGCCATTGGGACAAAAGCCCGATTAATTCCGGGAGGCTTCCGGAAGTCTCGGCGGCCTCGATCAGCATCACGTCAATCGGATTGAACAGCTTGGGATTTTGACTCATGGTCTCCGATAAGGGATGGCCTTGCGAAACGCCGTCCGCCAGGGCCAGAAAAGCCTTTCGCAAACGGGGCTCCAGGCCCGAAGCGACGGTGTTGAGCGACCGTAGCAATGAGACGCCGGCTTCGAGCATTAGCGATAGATTTTGATAAGCCATGGCAAGGCTCTTCGACATCGGAACTTTCCCTGTTAGATGATGGCATTCAAATACTCTTCGAGATTCGTATAGCCGTCCCCGTCAGTGTCTCCATTTCTATCGGCTGGATTGTTATCATCTAAACCCTGCCGCCTTTCCCACGCGTCGGGCATCCCATCCCAATCGGCGTCTGCCGGCGGTTCGGCGGATTTGAGCTCGGGCCAGCCGCCCACTTGTTCTTCGTCGTTGATGATTGTTCCTGTCCCATTTATGACTTCATTCACAACGCGAATATCAACTGCGTCCCGCCTGGAGCATGTGGCACCGGCATCTGACAGAACCCGCCTATATGCGGAAATCGCATCATCTGTCTCGACCGGCGGAACCGGGATCGGACTCGATTGTTTGTAGGCCTTAATATCCTCGCCAGATAATTTACTGAAGGTTACGAGAGACCATGGATCGTCGGGATACCTGCCATTCACACAGTTGCCGTTGAAGTAGGCTTTGGCGGTTGGAGTGCTCTCTGCAAATGCAAGGTTGCCTGTCGAATTAGGACCGGCTTTATAATAGTTGCCAACGAAGTTCATCTTCGTGATACTATTCGTGCCGTTCGAGCCGTCTGCGTTATATCCCGCTGTTTTACCCGCCCAGTTGTAAATCACGTTGTTCCTGAAATCGAGAATGAAACCTTCCGGGTCCTTGCTGCAATCGTTGTAATTGCCCGGGCGCGGAAGCCGGGCATGGTGATGGGCGTAGAGATTATGATGAAAGGTGTATCCGTTGCCCCAGCCGCCGCGGATGAGCGAGCCGTAGCCGTGAGCGCCTTTGTGATGCGCCGAATCGTGCAAGCTTTCGGAAATAATACACCACTGGACAGTGACATTGCCGAGCTGCCCGCCTGTCGATGCCGAAAGCGTCTCATCGACAGACCAGCTTGTCGAACAGTGGTCAATGATGATATCTCGGCCCGATGAAATCGAGAGAGCATCACATTCGATCTTTGCATTATCCCCGGGCCGGCAGCGAAGATAACGAACGATGGTCTGGTCGGCCGCGATGGCGAGGGCGTAGTTTTTCAAGCATATCCCGTCGCCGGGCGCCGTTTGGCCCGCTATCGTGATAAACGGCTTCCTAACAGCCAGCGTTGATTCCAGAGCGATCGTGCCGGATACGCGAAAAATCACCGTTCTGGGGCCGTCTGTTTCCACCGCGGCGCGCAGACTGCCCGGTCCGCTGTCATAAAGGTTCGTCACGAAGAGGACCTTACCGCCCCGACCTCCCACGGACTCGGCGCCAAATCCCTCAGCTCCGGGAAAAGCCGGCGTAGACGTAGCGGCGTGAGTAACGAAAAAGGTCACAAGTACAGCCAAGAATACGGCCAATGGACGATTCATAACATGTCACCTCGATCAATATGGAATTCTCATGTTGCAGGACCTAAGATAACGCGTTTGATAGTGAAAAGCAATGGGGTGTATGGTGGAGCAGCTTAACTCGTGCGGCTAATCTCGTCACAAATCTCCAGGAATTCGAGCACGCGCTGGTCGGGCGTGCCGGCCTCGATATCCGCCGCTACAACGTCACAAGGGCCATAGTCACGTGCGATCCTCTCTAAATCATCCCGGATGCCCTTCCGGGACTTTTTGGCAAGGTCCGTCGGTGTGTACATCAGTGCCCGGCGTGCGTTGGGGAAAGCCCTCTTGGCCTGAGCCAGGTCGGACTCAAGGCCCATATCGATATAGCCCAGGTGCGGGATCAGGGCGTAGTCATCCATGTAGGGATCGGCATTCCAGGCGCAGTTGTGAACGCCGATACAACCGAAGGCTTCTGCCATTCGCTTATCCAGCGGAAGCAGGAACTGCTTGTACTGCTCCGGCGACACCATGTTCACGAGACAATTGCTCACGGTGATAAAACCGATTCCTACGCCGCTCCTTTGCTGCCGCTCATGGAGCCGCCGGGCACCCTCGATCATCGTGGTGCAGACACAATCGAAGAGCCGGTGGCAACGCTTCGGTGCGTCGAACAAGTCGGTAAAGAGCGCCTCGCCACGCAGCCGCCAGGCGTTATTGAGCACTCCCTGCCAGTTGATATAGCCTTCGACACGGCCCTGGTCTTTGGCAATCCAAGCCACCTGAGCCAATAGGTCATCAAAGAACGGATTCGTATCGAGATTGATCGGCTCAAGCCTCTCGATCTGGTCCGGGCTGAGGACATAGTGCTCACACACCGGCCATCTGTCCCGGTCATATCGAATTGGAACGCCGTACAGACCAGCTACGCAACAAACGCCATAGGCTCCGGTCAAAAGATCGAGCGGTTCCTCCGGCTGGTCGATACCCCCAATCGAGGTCCCGGGAAAACGGCGGCCCAGTTCCTTCCGCATGGCGATGAGGGCGTCTTTTCGATAGGCTGGATCGGTGTGCCACGGCTCATCGAAGTTCACTCCGATGGCCTCGTGATACCATTTGGGCGTGAACCCGATCTCCGGACGCAAAAACGGCTCTTTCCCCGTCGCCGGCCTCCGCGTCGCCGGGGCTCCCGGTGCAATATAGCTTATCAGTTGACGATGGTCGCCGGACATGGTTTAGATCGGTTTACTTCAGCCATTTGCTTAGATTGGGAGTGAGCAGCTCATGGACGTCCGGGTCTTCCAGATTCTCCTTCGTGACCAGAGTGGAGCCCGTATCAATGCGCCGGGGGACCGGCTCGCCCCGGATGTGCCGGACCATGGTCCTAACGCCGAGATAGCCGATCTGCATGGGATCCTGAACCACGAAGCCATGCAGCGCGCCCGCCCGCAGGGCGGCAATCATTGTTTCGGAGCTGTCGAAGCCGACGAATTTGACCTTCCCGGCGTATCCGGCATTCTGCAAGCCGCGTAGAATCCCCAGAGTGGTCGGCTCCGTCGCACAAAAGATACCATCGATTCCCAGCCGTCCCTCAGCGCCGCCAAACCGAAAGAGCAAGTTCTCCGTTGCCTTCAGCGCGCTTTCCGTGGTCACGCCCGCATATTGGTTGGATGTGACGATCTCGATGCCCTCGTTAGTTTGAAGGGCGTCTAAAAAACCGTCTTCTCGTTGGGTCGTGCTGTCGGAGCCTTCCGAATAGCGCAGCACCGCGACCTTGCCGTTGCCGTCAAGTAGCTCGGCCATGAACTTACCGGCAAGCTGTCCCGCCTTGAAATTATCCGTTGCGACGTAGCTGATGTAGTTGTCTCCTTGCAGGCCGGAATCGAAAATGACCACGGGTATTCCGCTTCGCATCGCCTCATCGACCGGCCGGCGCAGCGCCGCATCGTCAAGCGGGGCTAAGACAATGCCGTCCACTTTTCGTGTGATGATGTTTTCGACAACGGAGATCTGAGCTTCGCGATCATCCTCTTTAAGAGAACCTTTCCAAAGGACCTCCACGTTCATTTCCTGCCCGGCCTTTTCCGCACCGGCATGGACGGTCTTCCAGAACTCGTGAATCGTCCCCTTCGGTATGACGGCAATGGTCAAGCGCTTGTCTTGACCGGCGCCATCTTTCTTCCTGCATCCCACCAGGCAGATACCGATGGTAAGAACCAGCAACAGAATTCTCTTTGCTCGTGTCATGCTCAATCCCCCTGAGGCTCGATACGGATTCGAGCGTAGCGCAGATTCGGATGGTCGTCGGCAATGCCGAACAGGTCAATCACGTCGGATGGCGGTGACCCCCCTCGAGGCGTGTTCGTGAAAAAGCTATGAAATGGATGCTTCAGTTCGATGCGCTCAAACGTCGGGCTCCATTTATCTGCTCTGACTCGACCAATGTAATTTGACGAGGTAGATTCCGTGAAGCCTCTGGCCGTTATAATAACAAAGAGTTCCCCGGCGCTGGAAATATGAAAGCGGCCGAATGTTGGCTCTATTTCCCTCGCTACTTGATTGGTCTCGGCCAAAGTCATGCTCGATACGATATTACCGTCTTTGACTACGACATACTCCAGATGAGCGGTCAGGGGTTGGCCCGGAAAGTACTTGTCGCGAATGAATGCGTACTGGTGGGGTCGCTTTAGGTAAAGCAGATGGGCGGCGCCCGTCTCGTCCACGTACAAATCGAGATTCGAAATGTGCCCGCACGTCTCTTCCACGGTATCAATTTCAATCGGAGCGATGAAACCGGTCGATTTGATATTTTTAGTGTAGGTGTAAAACAAGCGGCGGAAGACATAATCCCACTTGCGTTTGAGCTTTTCAAATTTAAGTTTTTGCCATTCTGCAACTGGCTCGACAATGTCGCCAATTGCCATGACGTGGGCCGAGCCGCCCCGCAGAGCCACCTGAGGATAACACGACCGAATGGGAAAGGTGATGGTCCCTTTTGGATGCCATGTGCCCCGGCTGTCACGGTAGGAAACGAATTGCTCGCTGGTCCTGGCGTTAATATTCAATAGCAACAACTCGCCATTGTCCCCGTCCGCGGCAAAACCCCTGTAGGAATGATCGGTGAAATACGTACCGTCAGCCCACGCCGGTTCGTGTGTTTTCGCCGTCCCGCGCAGATGAGCGGGGTCGAATTCAAGAACCAGCGGTTTGCACCGCCCGTATTTTGTACCGGGAGGCTCGGTGGAAGGATTGACCGACAGAAAGACGGGCCCTCGCTGAAACAATGCAATCGGGCAGGGCTCACGCTGGCGATAGTCCTTTTCACTGCGCTCCATCCGCCAGCCGTCGGATGAACGGCGCCACAATTGCCAGCGGGTGTTGCAAAGTGGCGGAACGTCTTTGCCGGTCTCAATGACCGAAAGATAAACGTCGTCGCGCTGCCGCGCAATGACCGTCGAGCCGTAGCACCACATCGGTCCCGCGCCGTTGTTGGCGGGCGCATATCGGGTGACGACCTCTTCGACCTCAACGGCACGACGAATCCCGGCCCGGCGTATCCAAGCGCGGCCTCGGGCCGGTATGGCCAGGTCCAAAGCGATAGGGTCCCTGGACTCGGTAGCGCGAATAGGAATGGATTTTCCTGAGAACGCTTCCACGAATCGAGCGGGTCGGTCCTTTCCAATTCGCACGCTGACGGCGACATTGACCGGCCGTTCGTTGAAGTTCTGGACGACACAGCTCCCGGAAGAACCCAACGGATGGAGCGTGACACAACCGGGTCCTTCGAATGCCGGGACTCCGAGTTCGGATAGGGCGGCCGTATGGTTGCCAAACGCCCGGCGAAGAGCCGAAAGGGCGG
>Ga0209427_10006989_pt1 | contig 12807 bp, 9 predicted proteins | sample DeeMarSWOR136_30_FD_187465 | JGI IMG/M metagenome (GOLD analysis project Ga0209427, IMG submission 187465) | Marine sediment microbial communities from White Oak River estuary, North Carolina - WOR-1-36_30 (SPAdes) (version 2) | ecosystem: Environmental > Aquatic > Marine > Intertidal zone >... | reverse complement strand
GCGTAGGCCGGCGCCGTGCTCTTGTACCAGGGCGTCCTGTTCTCGGCCGGGTTCGGCTTGGCCATACTCAAGTAACTCGGCAGTGCTCCATTACTCATGATTTCTTCTCCTAACTAAATCACCTCGAATATACTCGACCGGCACTTTGCCGGGTTTCGCCACAATCAATATACCCATCATCACCGGAGACAACCAGTTTTTTTGTGGGCGTCGGGAAATTTATGTAGGTGGTACAATTTTGCTAATCCGTCTTTGGGATTTGGATTCTTTGGCCGTCCTTCATCGCGGACTCATGGGCGCAAATCCCCGTCATCGTCCAGTTCGCCGCAGTCTTCGCATCGACCGCTGACTCCCTCTCCTCGACAATCGCGCGGACGAACTCGTGCGTCAGATGGGGATGCGAGCCGCCATGCCCGCTGCCCTGAATGAAGGACGTGTGCTCGTGCTCCTCGTCGTAAACGCCGTGTCCGGTGAACGGAGCGATCTCTTTGGGCAGAAGATGCCCATAGTCGGGGACCTCAATCCTCTCGACGTCCTCATAGCCCGTATAAATCGCCGGACCTTCGCCTGCGGTTTGCTCCCACTCGAACGACATCTCCGTACCGTACACATCGAAGCTTTCTCTGTACTGCCTGATCGTATTGAACAACGACCGGGTGACCTCACAGGCCAGATCGGAGTCGGCCAGTTTGATCAGCGCGGTTTCAGCGGCAAAAGGCGCATTGTACCTGGCGATGTAATCTTCCTGGATTCGGCCCGAGCCGTGACAGACCACGGACTCGGCGCGCTTGCCCGCAAGGCACAGCAGCGGACTGACGGCGTGCGTGGCATAGTGCATCGGCGGGAAACCGTACCAGTACTCCGGCCAGCCGGGCAGGCCCATGTTCTGCTGATGCGAACCGCGGAGGAACTGAATCTTGCCCAGCTTGCCCGACTCGACAAGCTCCTTGGCGTACAGGAACTCGCGGCTATAGACCGCCGTTTCCATCATCATATACACTTTGCCGGATTTTTCCCTGGCTTTGACCAGGGCGAGACAATCCTCCGTGGTCGTCGCCATGGGGACCGTACAGGCCGTATGCTTGCCCGCCTTCAGGGACTCCAGCGACATCCAGGCATGATCGGCAATCGGCGAAACGACGTGGATGGCGTCCAACTCGTCAATGCTCAGAAGATCTTTGAATTTGGTGAAGCGTCTTTCGATGCCGAACTGGTCGCCAACTTCATTGAGGTGAGTCTCGTTCCGCTGACAAATCGCGTAACACTCGGCATCGGGGTGCTTTTGATAAATCGGGATGAACTCAGCGCCAAAACCCAGCCCGACCACAGCGACTTTGACCTTCTCCATCGGCTCTTTCTCCTTTCCGGCTCCTTTGCTCCGAGCCCCCTTGTGCCTAAGAAAAAGAATATATGCATCGAAAGCTCATCATAACGGATGAGGCTGCAATCTGTTGTCAGGCGAAAAGGGCGACAAACGCAATCGTTTGCGCTTGTGCTCTTGACAAGTATATGAAAGAACGACGCATCCGGATACTACTTTTTTGCTTTCATCCGGAGTAAAAGTACAGTATGGACGATGACCAACAGCGCAAAAACATACGCCGTATAACGATGCAAACTCAGAAGCAGTTCCTGCCAATGCGTCCCAACAAGCGGATACATGCTCAGGAGAATCGACAAGCCCAGCGGCAAAGCCACGAAGATAATGAGCCAAAAAGTGACTTTCTGTCCGAGGCAGGAGTTTGGGCGTGGCGTTGCCGCGTCGCTCGCCTCAGCCAGGGTCACACGCCGAACGAGACACTCGAACCACGGCCAGTCGCCGGGCGCGAAACGACATTGGCGCGCCCACATAATCGCAAGAACCGCCAGACAGACCGCGAAAACCGGCGCAAACGTGGCGTGCACCATCACCAAATAACCCGAAATGTGCTCGCCTAAGATGAGGACCGGATAAAAGCCGGTCAGCGCCAATACCACAAAGGAAAGCATGGCTACCAGGTAGACCAGTATCCTTAGACAGTCCACGAGACTTCGTTTTTGCTTCGAAATCGTTTGAGGCATATCACTCACACGGCCTTAACAGAGTCCATCATTTTCTCCGCCCAGAACCTTCACAACACAGGTCAGGGCCTTGAGCACGTATAACAACAAGACGAGCGCCCAAATAGCGCTTGAACCCAGAACAACCATCTTCATCATGGGGCGGAATACAAACGAAAAAGCAAACGCCCAGGCGTAAAACGGATCGATGTCCTGGAAATCAACCATTTTCTTTGCTTGCCGGTCCGCCACGATGGGCGTATCGACGGTGACGTCACCGAAGAAGAAAGGGGCCTCCGTACCGTGACAATCAGTGCAATAACGAATACCCAGCGACTGGGCCGCTGGTCTGACCTCGTGTCCAATGGGCCACAAATAAGGTTCGGCGGCCGGGTGGTCCACCTGTTCGCTCAATTGCCCCGAACCGTCAAGGCTGTAGAGCTTGCCGCCGCCGACGTAAACGGCCTTGCCTTCCAGAGAACCGGCGGATGTAAGCGAAGTGAGACCCTTGACGATATGGTCCGCCGTCAAATCGGGCCAGTCGCCGGAGAAGGGGAGTTCCTCTTTTGAGAACACCTCGCCGATGACCTTAGTGACGGTATCGAATTTGATCGGCTCGACCTGCTCGCCTTTGAGAACGCCCCAAAACGCCGGCCAAACGAGCTTGTGCGGCGCGATCTTGCCGTCCTCCTGTTTGGCGAAGACGGGAGAGGCAATGTGCGGAAGCATCTCGCGAGCCTTATTCACGTTGGGGGTCCCGAGACGATGGGCCATTGACGTCTTGGTTGCATGGGGCTCGGTAGCGGGCCACGGACCCGCGTGACAGGCCGTGCAGGTGAGCCGCTCGAAGTGCACGGGCGGCAGACCGCGGTGCTCGGGCACCGGGGCGCCCAAACGCCCGCCAACTGGATCGGAAGAGGACTTATCTCCAAGGTGACAGCCCTCACAGGAGGAGGTGGCGATCAGCTTGTTGGCCGAAGTCTTTTCTTCGCCGACGTATCCGCGGTTGATATCGTGGGCGATCCCGTTGCGGTGACAATCCACACAGGTCATGCCCGCCTTCATGTGAATATCCTCATCGCACGCCCACTTCTCGGCATGTTCCTGACCGAAGTAAAGGTTCGAGTGGCAGAAGTAGCATCGGTGTGCAGGAACCTCCCTGAGGATGTCAAAGAAAACGGTGTTCTCGTAGTCGAACACGTTCTTGTGATAGGTGATCGTCGGTGGCTTTTTCTTTCCACTCTGGGCTGACTCAACCGAGAAAGGATCAAACGGATCGTACATTTCGTCCATGTCGTCGGCAGCACCCGTGACCGTGGCCAAACCGGAAGACGCTGCGGCGGCCCAGCGGAAATTCCCACGGCTGACCTGCACGGCGTATCCCGTCGTGCCGCCCTGATCCTGTCGCGGGTCGCCGCTATGACAGCTCAAGCAGTTGACTTCCAGCTTGCCGGAGACGTACTGACGCATCACCTCATCCGGATCGTCGGTCTCGCCGGGACCCCCGCCCGGCATTTGCCGGCCGAAGATCTTGGTGAACTCGCGGTCGCTCAGGCCGAACTGCGCCGGTTTGTAGGTCCCCGGCCAGGAGCGATAGGACAGCAGGATCTGCGTGCCCGTGCGCGCATCCACGTAGAGCCACGGCTGGCCCGGCCGGCCGTGCTCGACATTCGGATCGACCGCGTTGAAGTGCCAGCCGCCGGCGATGATCCCGTAAGTGTGACACTCGCCGCAGGTACGCCGAGTGGAAAAAGGCAAAAGCACCTCTTCCTCCGGATCGATGTTCGGATCGACCCTGATGGCCGCTTCGTCTTCTTCGCTCGGCTCGGCGAGCAGCTCAATGCGGTGAATGGGATGTGCCCGGCTGCCGTCACTTTCGTCGCCCAGAAGCGTCGGCTCGGTTTCCACCGCCCTGGCCACAAGGCATGACGTTAGCAAACATAGAACGCTGGTTAGTATCCATTCCTTTCTCAAGAAATGCTCAATCCCTACCGTCTGATGCACAACTGTTCTCCCAGTATAGCGAATCCTTTGCAGAAGGCCCTAAACCACAAAATCGCCGGGCTTGAACTCCAGCGCCCTGCCGGCCTCGACCGCCTCATTCACCTTCAACACCGTCACCGCCGTCTCGTATCCGACCTCAGCGGGGCAATTGAGTTGAGTTTTGCCGCGAATGGCATCGAAGAAATTCTCCAGGTGCGGCTGGTGGTACGGCTTGTTGTCCATCGTGACGGGGATCTCATAGCTGGGCGGCTTCGGCGACTCGCGCACATCCAGAACCGCATCGCCGGCGGTCTTCTCCGCTTCCGGCTCAACGGGCTCTTTGATAAAGCCCATCTTGACCCACTTTTCCCAATTCGTTGCAGGGAGCCAGGCTTCGCGGTAGACCGTGCCGCGTCCGGCCGCTTCCGAGATGACCAGCGTGCCCTCGTCTCCCATGAAGGTCTCGAAGTATCCTTGGCTGCTGTTGGTGGTGATGGTCTGATAGAACGCCCGGACGGTTCGATCACCGACCTTGTACTCGTAAATGGCCAGGACGTGATCGTACCAGTCGTGCCCCTTCCAGTAATCGACACCGCCGCTGGCCATGACCGTCGTGGGATTGGCGCCAAGGAACCAGCTATAGATGTCAATCTGATGCGAGCCGAGATCCACGATCGGGCCGCCCCCAAGGCCCTTATACCAGCGCCAGTTTCTAAACTGTTGCATCGACTTAAATCCGAACTTTTCCAGCGTGGGCTGGTCGATTGGAGCGTTCTTGGGAAAACCAAGGTCTTCACAGGCCGCCTTACTGCGGTTCCACTGCCCGTTGATCGTGGTGATCTTGCCCAGCAGCTTGGCGCCGTCGATCAGTTTTTCATAGCAGTGCCGGTAGCGCGGATTACTGCGGCGCTGGTGGCCGATCTGGAGGAGCTTGCCGGTCTCTTTGGCCGCCTGGAGCATCTTCTTAGCGCCATCGAGGGTATTGGACATTTCTTTTTCGCAATAGACGTGCAGCCCGGCCTTGAGGCAGGCCACCGTATGCTCCGAGTGCCAGAAGTCCGGCGTGGCAACAATCACCGCGTCGAGGTCTTTCTCATTGGCGAGCATTTCCTTGTAATCCTCGTACGTATTGTGATCGTGGCGGTAGGCCTTGAGCATACGCGAAACGCGCCTTTGGTTGTACTTTGTCCAGATGTCGCAGACCGCCTTGAAACGGATGCCGGGAATGTTCCGACAGGCGTTCATTAGGACCTGCCCCTGGGCTCCGGCCCCTAACAACGCTACCTTAATATCATCTGCTTTGGCGGCGCCGGCTTGGGCCAGAACCAACGGCGAAAAAGCCAAACCCGCTCCCGCCACCGCGGTCGAACGCAGAAAACTACGTCGGTCTACTTCACTACCATTTCTTTGATCGTTCATAGTCCTTCTATCAACTCCAAAAATTTAACAGTCTCATTTTCGATCCAACGGCCGTGCAATATAGCAGCGGCTCATCCACCTGTCAAGCGCGCACCTGACCTTTTTTGTCTCTGCGTTACTCACAACTACAGCGGCGAAAATGCCTTACGTTGACGCCCACGCCTGCGATGGCCACTACTTCGCCAAAGGTTTCACAATAATATTGCGATAGGCCACGGGCCCGTGGTTGCCTTGGAACATCAATGGGCCGGTCGGTGCTTCCTTGCCGGCCACGCCACCGGGCGTCTGTTTCGGCATCTCAAGGTTCCTGTGAAGCACCTGGCCGTTCAACTCGACCTTGAGGAATTTCGCATTCTCCGTCTTATTGCCGTCTGCGAACCTGGGAGCCTGCCATTCAATAATATACTTCTGCCACTGGCCCGGCCTCAGACACGCATTAAAAGGCGGCGGATTTGCGCCGTAAATAGCCCCCATATCGCCGCGCCCCATCTTCTGCCGGCCCCAACTGTCCAGCACCTGGATCTCATATTCGCCCATCACATAGACGCCCGAATTGGATCCGGTGGGCACCATCAATTGCAGCTCGATCCGGCAGTCGCCAAACTTGGCCTCGGAGTATATATCGACACTGTCGCCGTGCTTGGCGGGTTGATTGACCATCTCACCCTGACCTTTAGCGGCAACTAAATGCTTGGGATTGTCCGGAGAGATTTTGGCCTTGCCGACCTCCCATTTGCTTCTTTGCTCATCGCCCTTGAGCTTCCAGTCGTCCAAATCTCGTCCATTGAACAGCAAAACCGCATCGCCGTATTTGGGCGTGAGGTGTCGAACGCGGATATCCTTGAACTCCACAACCATCGGCGGGCCGGCGTGAATCTGTAAGGCCAGAAGCCCTTGTCGGGCGGCGCCCCTGCGATCCTTCGGATCGGCCGGATCGGTGACTCGATCGTTGTCGATCAGTTCTATCGTCTGATAGCCGTTGAGGTAGTGGATCAGGTGATTGCCCTGAGCGATGATGTGGTATTCGTTCCAGTCTTTTTCCTTGTAGTAGCCGGCCTTGATCAGCTCATCCACATCCGAGACGTTGCTGATGACTTCTTTCTTGCCGCTTTCGTCGATGACCATCAGGTCGCCGACGTTGACCAGCCAGCCCCGGCCTTGCTCATGGTAAAGAAAGCCGACCTTGCCGGGATTGTTCTCCACCTCGGCCTGATAGCCGCTAATGACCCACTTATCGACTTCCTTGCTGCGGTACTGGATGCCGGAGTTGCCGTTTTGGATCCGGAACTTGATCTTCAGCTCGAAATCCTTGAGTTCGCCGCCGCGCCAGACGAGGAATGTGTTACCGTGGGCGGGCTTCTGAAGCGTCGTTTCGCCGTGAACGACGCCGTCTTTCACCGACCAGAGGCGCGGATCGCCGTCCCAGCCGCTCAGGTCCCTGCCGTTGAATATCGAGGTCCATCCTTCGGATGAATCCGAGTCGCCCGCCAGCGCCGTCGCTCCATAGCCGATCAGAAATGCCGGGGCTAAACTGAAGGCCAGCATCATGACCATATATTTGTAGTTGCTGTTTTTCATTCGTATATACCTCATTGCAAAGCACTTTTAGTCAAGCGGTTTAATTTTCAGATTCAAAAGCCAGATGGGATTGCCGTGATACTGGAACCCGATATGTCCCTCTCGGGCCATATCTTTGTAGGCGTAGCGGAATTTATTTTGGGTTCCTGCAGCGACCGGCGGACCGGGATTTCTACCGGCCTCGGTCCACTGATCCAGATCCATGTCGATAATATCCTGACCGTTGAGGTTGATGTAAATCTTATTGTCCAGACAGGTGATGATGTAATGGTTCCACTCGCCCGGTTTCCTGGTTGCATCCTTTAAGGGTGAGAGGCAATCATAAACGGCGCCGCACTGCCCGTGCTTGGTTCCGTCGGTCGTGGCATGAATCTGGATTTCAATCGTCGTGTGGATCCAGTTTCTTAAATCGGCGCCGCGGATAAAGACACCGCTGTTGCCGCCTTCGGGGACCTTGAAGTCGACTTCGAGGATAAAGTCGCCGTAGCGCTCTTTGGTCCAGATGTCACCATGCCCGGTGGGTGTCGGAGCGAGGACGCCATCGTCGCCGAAAGCCCAATCTTTGGAGCCTCGAAGCGCGTTGGACAGATCCTTTGTGAAAACGTCTTTGTACTCGATGTCACTCAGCTCGGCCTGGGTCTTTCTAAAGAACTCCACGCATTTCTTAATCTCCGGCATGGAATTGAGCCAGTTGTGCTCATACTCGATGGAGAAAACGCCTTTGAAGTCTTGGCGTGCCATCTCCGTGAGAATGGCCTTGGCCTGGCTGACGCCCGTCCCCCAGGGGACATCGTGTGCCGACCGCACGCCGAACACGTTAAGGTCCTTGAAATGGAAGCTGATGATACGCTTGGCCGCCCCGAGCTTCTTGACGGCTTCGAGCGGATCGACGCCGGAACGCGTCCAGTGGCCCGTATCGGCGCACGCCCCGATCCAATGGCTTCGGCCCTCACAAAGTCTTAAGACCGTATCCGGGTCCCAATAATGCGAAGGCTTCGGATGATTGTGGAGCGCCACGCTGATCTTGTATTCCTTGCAGAGCCTGTCGATCAGATCGAAGGCGTCTTCCGGCGGCTCCGAGACGATCGTCTTGATCCCCATTTCTTTGGCAAAATCGAAGACCTTCCGGCATTCCGCCTCGTTGTTGGGCAGTCCGACCACACCGTAGTTGACGAGTGTAACGCCGGCATCCCGTAACTTCTGCAGCATCAGCTTTCTGTCTTGTGCGGACATGTTGTGATCGGTCCTCACATCCGGTTTTTCCTTGCTGAGCGGCTGGCCCGGATAGGCCTCGATGACCTTCATGCCCAGCGTTTTGTTCTTGTCCACCGCCTCGAAAAACGTGAAGCGATTGAAACTGTACGCCTGCATGCCCAGTTTCCAGTCTTTCCAGCTATCCGCCACCGCCGCTTTGGGCACACAGCAAACACACAAAGCAAACGTCAGCACAACCACAGTTCGTTTTGTTCTCGTATTCATGTTTGTTCTCCTATAAATTTAGACGTTGTTTGGACGCGGAATAATATATTACAGTCGCCAGCCGCGACGATATTGTCGCCGTAGATGTGCATTTATCTCGGGCATATTAGTCACTTTCAGGGCCGCGCAATCCCACTCGATCTTCCGGCCGGCCTTGGCCGCGATGTTACCCAGCAGGATCGCCTCGGTCAGGGGGCCGGCGTAATCAAAGTTCGACAAGGGTTTGGGGCCTCCCTTACAAGCCCGGACCCATTCCTGATAGTGGCCGTTGGCGCCGTCCTTTTCACGGGGCAGGAACGGTTCCGGCGGCTTGTAGCCCCTCATCTTCGAGTAGGGAATCAGGGCCGGCCGACTGCCATGCGGCAAAATAAGCGTGCCCTTGTCGCCGTAGTAGAGTCCGCCCTGGCTGGGGAGCTTTCGACCTTCTTCAAGCTCTGGCGGGCGAGGCGGCCGATTCTCCCCGTCATACCACTTCACCGTGACCGGAGGAAGACTACCGCGGGCGGTGAATTCCCAGGTAATGACCGTCCTCTTCGGATAGGTTTCATCACTGAACGGCCCCGGATCAGCTTCAATGCTCGTCGGCGCTTCCAACGCGAGCGCCCACCAGGCCGGATCGATGATGTGACATCCCATATCGCCCAGAGTCCCGGTCCCGAAATCCCACCAGCGTCGCCACTCCCCGGGCAGGTAGGTCGGATGGTAGGGTCGGTACGGTGCCGGGCCGAGCCAGAGGTCCCAATCCAGCGTCTCCGGAACTGGCGGCGTGTCCGTCGGACGCGTGCCGCCGCCCCAGTTCTTGCCGCTCCAGAGATCCACCTTGTGAACGTTGCCGATAGCGCCCGACTGGATCATCTCGACCATCGTCTTCATTTCCGCCGTGGCGTGAAGCTGCGTGCCCATTTGCGTCTGAACGCCATGCTCGCGGGCGGCTATAGTTAACTGTCGGACTTCGTACACATCGTGACACAGCGGCTTCTGGCAATACACGTGCTTGTCCCGCTTGATCGCCGCCATCGATGCCACGGCATGGATGTTGTCGGGCGTCGAAACGCTCACCGCATCGATGTTCTTGTCTTCGGCGTCGAGCATCTTGCGGAAATCACTGTATTTGCTGGCCCTGGGAAACTTCGCGAAGGTTTTGGCCGCGTGTTTGCGATCCACATCACACAGAGCCACGATATTCTCGCCGGCGAACTGCCCGACATCACTGGCCCCCATGCCCCCGACGCCGATACAGGCGATATTGAGCCTCTCGCTCGGCGCGACGTGTCGCGGCCCCCCCAAGACGTGCCGCGGAACGACGGTAAAAGCGGCTATCGTCGCGGCACCGCCCAGGAATTGTCGTCTTGATATTTGTCTTGTTTTCATTGTGCTTCCTCAATCAATCGAAAATCACAAATCGTAAATCATTACAGCGTCCACCCTTCACGGAATTCCGGCTTGACGTACTTGGCCGCCTCATCACAATTGGTGACCTTCAGATTCTCCGAATCCCACTCCAGCGGGATATTCTTCAAACGCATGGCCAGCACACCCAAAAGAACCGTCTCCGTGAGCGGTCCGCCGTAGTCAAAGCTCGAGCTGGCGGGCTTGCCGTCCTTGCAGGCACGGACCCAATCCTGCTCGTGCCCCCCGGAGCCGCCTTTAACGCGCGGCAGAGTCTGGGGCGGTCTGTCGTAGGCCCTCATCTTCTTTTCCGGGATGATCCGCACACCGCCGGCGCCGTGCGAGCCGTGTATAATCGTGCCCTTCTCGCCGATCAGCAAGGTCCCGTTCGTCCCCAGCTTTCGCCCGGGCTCCAGGTCCTTGGGTCTCGGAGGCAGCAGACGACCGTCGTACCAGGTCAGCTTAACCGGCGGCATCTGACCGCGTGCGGGAAACTCGTATCGCACAACCGAGGCCCGCGGGTAGGTCTCCGAGGCCACCTCCGGCTTGTAATGCGTCGTGGACGCCTCCACGCGCGTCGGCGCGCCGAGTTTCAGCGCCCAGAAGGGAGGATCGATGATATGACAACCCATATCACCCAGCGCGCCCGTTCCAAAGTCCCACCAGCCGCGCCACGTCGTCGGGCAGTAAATCGGATGATAGGGCCGGTACGGAGCGGGCCCCAGCCAGAGGTCCCAGTCCAGCGTCTCCGGCACGGCCGGCGTCTCTTTGGGTCGGGCCATGATGGGAAAGTCCGACCATGGATCGCCACCGACGGGGCGGTCGCTCCACGAATGGACCTCGCGGACCGGGCCGATGGCCCCATCCTGAATCCACTCGTAGAGCAATCGAATCTCATTTGACGAATGGCCCTGGTTGCCCATCTGTGTCTGAACCTTGTACTTCCGCGCCGCCTCGGTCAACATGCGGACTTCGTAAATCGAATGGGCCAGCGGCTTCTGGCAGAAGACGTGCTTGCGGCGTTTGATGCAAGCCATCGCCGCCACTCCATGCGTGTGGTCGGGCGTCGCCACGATCACCGCGTCGATGTTCTTGTCCTCTTTGTCCAGCATGACACGGAAGTCTTTGTATTTCTTCGCGCTGGGGAACTTCTCAAACGTCCCGGCGGCGTGCCGGTCGTCCACGTCGCACAGAGCAACGATGTTCTCCGTGGCGCAATTTTTGATATTGGCGCCGCCCATGCCCCCGGAGCCGATGGCTGCAATGTTGAGCTTCTCATTCGCTGCCCGGGCACCGCTTCGGCCCAGCACATGGCTCGGGACAAAGGTAAGCGCCGCAGCCGCACCCGCCGCACTCATAAAATCACGCCGTGACACCCTGTCGTCACGTGTCTTGCCCTGCTCCTTCTTCTTTCTCATTTAAGTCTTCCTCGTTCAATCTCAAATCATAAATAGAAAATCGTAAATCGAAAATCACAATGTCCACCCCTGGCGATACTCACGGCGCAAGTACTGATTCGCCTCCGGCAGATTGGTCACCTTCATAGCGTCGCCGTCCCAGTGCAGCTTCACACGGGTTATTTTCTCTTTCAGCGCCGGGCGCAGGGCCAGGTTGCCCAGCAAGACCACCTGCGCCAGCAGGCCGGCGTGATCGGGGAAGTTCGAGCCGGCCGGCTTGTCGCCCTTGCAGGCCAGGATCCATTCCTTGTGATGACCGGGCGAGCGTTCGAGCTTCTGCGGCGGCTTGCCGTATTCCTTCTGCCGCGACTCGGGAATCAAACGCTCTTCCAGCATCATACCTTTGTCACCCACGAAGAAGATGCCGTTCGTCCCCCACGAGCGACCTTCTTTTAGCTCTTTGGGCCGGGGCGGTTTCATCCCGCCGTCGTACCAGTGCAACGTCACCGGATCGAAGCCGGGACGGGCCGGAAATTCATACGTGACGCGCGACGCGACGGGATACGTCTCATCATTCACGATGGTGCAGCATGCTTCCACCGTCGTGGGGTGTCCGAGCTTCAAGGCACGGAAAACGGGATCGATCCGGTGGCAACCGATGTCACCCAATGCGCCAGTGCCGAAGTCCCACCAACCCCGCCACTTGAAGGGAACGTACGCCGAATGATAGGGACGATAGGGAGCCGGCCCAAGCCAGAGGTCCCAATCCAGCGTCTCCGGCACGGGCGGTCTGTCCTCGGGTCTTCCCACACCCTGAGGCCAGTACAATCCGTTGATGCCGCGCATCGGCCGATCCGTCCAAACGTGGACCTCGTGCACCTGGCCGATGGCACCGTCCCAGATGGCTTCGCACATCAGGCGGGTCTCTTCCGACGCTTGGCCTTGGTTGCCCATTTGGGTTGCGACTTTGTGCTCGCGGGCCGCCTCAGCGACCTTGCGGGCCTCGTACACGGAGTGCGTCAGCGGCTTTTCACAATAGACGTGTTTGCCTCTTTTGATAGCCGCCATTGACGCCACAGCGTGGACGTGGTCCGGCGTGGCAACTACGACGGCGTCGATGTTCTTGTCCTCCTTGTCCAGCATCCTGCGAAAATCTCTGTACTGTCTCGCATTGGGGTAGCGTTTGAACGTTCCGCTCGCATGGCGCCAGTCCACGTCACACAGTGCGACGATGTTCTCGCTACTGACCGCGCGGATGTCGCCGCCACCCTGACCGCCCACGCCGATACCGGCGATGTTCAGCTTCTCACTCGGCGCAGCGTTGCGCGGGCCACCCAGCACGTGCCGGGGAACCACCGTGAACGCCGCCGCAGCCGCCGCGGCGCCCATAAAATCGCGCCGTGATAGTTTGCTTCTCTTCGTTTCGTTTGGCTTGTTGTCGTCTCTCATGGAAATGTTCCTCTTGTATAAAGGTTATGTCTAAAAACTACTTTCGTTCTACACTCGAAGTATTCTCTAAAAT
>Ga0209427_10006988_pt1 | contig 12808 bp, 5 predicted proteins | sample DeeMarSWOR136_30_FD_187465 | JGI IMG/M metagenome (GOLD analysis project Ga0209427, IMG submission 187465) | Marine sediment microbial communities from White Oak River estuary, North Carolina - WOR-1-36_30 (SPAdes) (version 2) | ecosystem: Environmental > Aquatic > Marine > Intertidal zone >... | reverse complement strand
TGGGGTGTTATTCCTGTTCATTGGTACTATAGCCTTGCGTATATTACCTTTACTGTAAATATATTTTTGTTATTTTTTATAGAAATCGGGAAAATTGGTTTTGAGTCTATGATGTTTTTAAGTGGTATGTTTTTAACAATGGGTGTTTTAAGAGGAGAAGAGAGTAAAACTCATTCTTGGAAGAGTTGGTATAAAAAAAGATTGTTAAGAATATATCCAAACCTAATTTTAGCAATTTTAATTAATCTGTTTCTTTTCTTTTTTTTATTTGGGGAACAGTATAATATGAATACAATATTGCTTTGTCTTAGTGGATTACAATCAGTTCCAATTAATCCCGCTTTTTGGGGTATAGTAACTCATTATTGGTTTTTTACATTAATGATAAGTTGTTATTTGTTTTTCCCATTTTTTTATTATTTAATAAAAAAACAATTTAAGCTAATGGTTATTCTGAGTATTATCCTATATATTTGTTTTATTATTTTTTTTGATATATTTAATTCAATTTCACAATACATCATGTATGAGGGATTTGGACATGAATTGAATTTATGGTGGTATAGTTTACTTACACCAAGATATTTCTCTTTCTTTTTTGGGATGTTATTTGGATTTTGGATTATTAAAAATGAAAATAAAAAGATTAATATATTCCAAAATAGACGAAAAATTAAACTCATCTTGTTTATTTCGATAATTTTCTTTTTTCTTTTACATCTATATTTCCTATCTTACCTAATTCCAATAGGAACAAGAGGTTTCCTCAGTCCAAATACTTTTTATTCTAAATTAGCAAAAACTATAACATTCCCTTCGATGGGAATCTTATTAACGATTTTAACCCTCATGGTTTTTAATAATAAGCCAATAGTTAATCGTATCCTTGAGATTCCAGGGAAAGAAGTCTTTGAAATTGTATTATTTCACAGTATTCCATTAGCGTTAAATACATACATTATTTCTAATATAGGAACAATAACAAAATCCGATTTATGGGCTATTTCTCTTCCAATAATATACATCAGTTCCTTTATTCTGGCGTTTCCGTTTTATCGTCTTGGAGCATGGATAAAAAAGAAAAAAAATATTCATTCTATAATCTTAATTTTTGCTATTAGCTTCTTCGTGTATGGTGTAATCTCAAATCTTCTTTTTTTCTTTCATATTACTAAATTAAATGACTTTTTTTACATTACTTTATTTAATTCGATTCTTATAATTATAGTTATATCAACTAGTATTTATTTAATGAGACCTTAATTCATTGAATACATTTTGAATTCTATACTTCTAGATTACTCTTTTATAAAATATGACATAATTTCAAATTTTTAACCTGTAGAAAAACGTACGTTTAATAATATAGTTAGAAAAAGATTCATAAATCCTATTTAATCCTGAGGCACCTAAAAAAATCATAGGATAAAAACCTTGATGTATATATTTGGTTTCAGCAGCACCCAATAACATTTGGGAATATATTAAAACCATAAAAAGCCCGTATAGTTTAATCCATTTAACTAAAACATCCTTTTTATTAAAGAAACACAGAGCTAATAAGGTTATTCCCCATGAGCCAACAGTCCATTTCAATAATCTAAACTCGTATAAGATTTGATTTATTCTCTTCTCCACCCATTTCATTATCATACCAATTGAACCATAGTCATTACCTTCATACACTTGTATGTACCATACCATATAGGCTCTAGCATCTGCAATAAGGGGTTGCGGAATAACTATTGCCAGTATTATAAAATATGTTAATATACCGGGTATGATGTACAAAGCATTTATTAAAAAGGTATTTGTCTTCTCTTTTTCGTTTTCATTTGTACCTCTTTCCATATATTCATATATTAGGTATACTGGTATAGTAATAAGAATAAATTCTTTAACAAGTACCCCTAAAACAAGAGATATGGAATATAATTTCCTTTTAGAAGAGAAAATGCAATAAAAACAGCACATTAAAAAAAATAAGGTCATACTATCCACATTATAGACTTCATAAAAAAGGGCATGAAAAAAAGCATATTCTGGAAATAATTCAATACCTGCTGTTGGAATATAGTTTAAATAACAAAATACAAAAAGACCAAATATTGAGATGCTCTTATTGAATTTTAGTCTCAATGTAAAATAAAGGAAAACACCAGTAAAATATATTGCAAAGAAGTTAATTAATGAATAGTTAGTTTCTAAATCAAATGGCAATAATCCTCCAATAAGTGGCACTAAAGGTCTATAACAAAAAGGTTTAATAATTTGACTTTTAAAAATTAAAGATATATCCTGCGACATTCTTGCATAATAATCCCAATCTATAACCCATTTCCCAATGGGATATCCCCATCCTTGGAAAATTGGGATGGTCATCCTAACGACTAATAAATAAAAGAAGAAAATCGAAAAAATAACAATTTCTACTTTATATTTTATGATTTTTTCTTTATACATCATCAGATCTTCTTTTCTTTTTTTCAATTATAAATTCACATATTCTATTTAAACCTGAAATTGACAGAAATATCATTGGGAAAAATCCATAATATATTGGACGTGTTCTAGCAAATCCTAAGAATAGCTGCAGGTAAATTAGAACCATGAAAATACCATATAATTTAATCCAATCAAAAATAACTTTTTTTCTATTAAAACAAAATAATAGAAAAGTATGGATTCCCCAAATACCAAGTGTGTATTGCATAAATCCGTACCCTTGAGCTAATTCTTCAAGTCTAAGGTCAATAAAGATTAAAATCATTTGAATTGAAAAATAATCATTACCTTGATACAAATTTGACCAATAATAGTAATTATTGATAGAATCAGGAATAATAATGATGCGTAATAAGATAAATATTGCAACACCGGGGAGTATATATCGTAAGTTTTTTGAGATCTCAAAAACTTTTGCTTTAAGTTTCAGATTGTCGTCTTGTTTCATAAATAAGTAAGCTATATAAACTGGTATAGTAAATAGAATAACTTCTTTTGTTAAGACGCCTAAAATTAGAAATATGCAATAGTTTTTATTATTTAATTTTAAAATGCTATAGAAACAACACATCATAAAGAAATATGCTAAAGGATCAACCATATAATTTAGATGGAAGTAAACATAGAAAAAATAATGGTTTTTAAAAGTAGGGATTCCTGGGAGCATATGATTCAATAAACAAAAGAAAAAAAGACCGATGATAGATATTTTTTTATCAAAAAATAATCGTAAAGTGAAATATAGAACGATTCCTGTTAAGTAAAGTGCGATAAAGTTGATTGTAGCAAAACTCAACTCCATATTAAGGGGTATTACCCAAGCAATTAAAGGTACTAATGGTCTATAACAGAATGGAGCTATTACCTCACTTCTAAAAATCACAAGAGGATCTTTCGCCATATAAATGTAGAAATCCCAGTCATACCATGTATTAATTAAAAGCTTACCATTAGGAATCATTAATCTAACTATCAATAAATAAACGAAAAATATTGAGAAAACAATTATTTCTATTTTATAATATAAAATCTTCTCTTTAATCTCCATTTTCTCATTTCCTTTTACTTCTATTAGATTTTTTAATATTTGATGCTCAGTATCTTAATCATATCTCAATATTTTCTTATTATGGCTTGATCTTTAATAATATTATTATACTAAATTTTTTTCATCAACACAAAAATTTTATTATAGTTTAATCAGAATTTAGAAAATCCAGTGTCCTACACATATGTAAAGAGTGTCATTTTCTAAGTATATAATAAGATATGCAATAATATTTGTACAAAATTATAAAAAATCAATATGAATGTGAAAAATATTTATAAAATTAAATAGAATATATTATATCAATTTACAGAAATTTCTTGTTTAATTTTTAATAGAGAATTTAATCTTTCTGAATTTAAAAAAAAAAGGATAATATTAATGAAGATAAAAATAAAATATAGCAGAATTTTAGTTCTATCTGGATTACTAGTAATTTTATCAATTTCAAGTGTTCCTATCAATAGATTATTTAATAATTCTTTACATATTATGGGCACAACTTCACCTACTTTTTCTAATTTTTCACCTTTAGAAACATACGAACTAACGCCAAATGTAAGTATACAAGTAAATGATTCTGAAAGTGGATTAAATGTTGAGTCTGGATATTTTGCTTTTACAACAAATGGATCTAACCCAACCGACTTCGTTAATCCACATAGAGATAATTTTAATGATAATATAATTGCAGATCATTGGTCATTTCGAAATCAGGCTAATGGGAGTTTCGTTGAGAGTGGAGGTAATATAACCATAACAGATTTAAACGGTAATCATACATGGGGTGGTGATGAACGTACTGCTCCTTTTATGTATCAAACAATATCAGGTGATGTTGTGGCACAAGTAAAATTATCAGTTAATTTTATAGGAGGATGGGACATTGCAGGTTTATTATTATGTGATGAGCTTGATAATTTTTTCTTATTTCAATATGTTCTTGTACCATTTGGACCTGGAATTTACAATATAGCATTATGGTCTTCTTTATCCGGTCAAAGCACTCGTTTAGGTGTATTCACAGTGGGCCTTGTAGATGAGCTATGGATGCGAATAATACGCAATGGAGATGAGTTTGCAGGATTTTATTCTCTCGACGGGATTAATTTTGATCTTCTGGGTTTTGGTGAAGTACCCCTAACTCAATTGACTCAAGTGGGTATGTTTGCTGGGGATAATACTAATGCTACTTTTGATGATTGGGAAATTACTCCTTGGATTGAATGTACAGGCATAAATGGAACAACTGGAGATGAAACTATGACTGTCCATGATGTACCGTTTAATCATTATAGTGAAGATGAGAATAAAATTAGGTTTAAAATAAGTGATATGAATAATAATACTGCAATTTCTAGTACCTATATAGTTAATATCACAGAAATAAAAGGACCTGCAAATTTTAGTGACTTCCATCCAATTGAAACTAATGAAAAGAACCCTCCAGTTCAAGTGTGGGTAGAGGATAATCTCAATGGAATTAATAATTATTCTGCTTCTTATGCTTTTTCTAAAAGCGGAAGAGAGCCCGTTGCTTTTATGAACCCCTATCGTGATAGATTTGATGATGGAATTATAGCAGATTTTTGGGAGAGAATTAATCCCTTAAATGCGGATTTAGAGGAATCTATAAATGGACTCAACTTTACAGATATAGGTTTTAATATCTGGAATGCAACCACGCATAATGCTACCTGTTTAACGGAAGATTTTGCTGGAATTTTTGAAGCAATTGTAAAAATTAATCCTCTTGACTTAACTGAAAACAAATCTGGGGGTATTATAGCCATTCTTGATAGTAACCATGCCTTTAAAGTACTTTTGGAAAATAAGTCAGGAGCAGTATTTGCATCTTTTTACTTTATTAATGCTACTGCTACAACTTTGATTGGTGAATTAACACCTTCTCAAACTAATCAGATTTGGTTAAAATTGTTAAGAGAGGGGGATGAATGGACAGCTCAGTATTCCATTGATGGTGATACTTATGCAACTTATTTTACGATCGGTTCATATATATTCACATCTTGGCTTGGTGCTTTGACAGGTCAATCTTCCTATTATGCAATTCCTCGAGCCGCTGCGAAAGTAGGTTTGATTGTTGAGGGTGGAGCATCGATATTATTTAAAGATTGGGATCCTACACCGAAATTAGATGTTTCGGGAGTTAATGGATCAACATATAAAGAAATTATTACGGTAAATCCTGTATTTTTTGATATATATTCTGAAACAGATAACAAAATTATATTTCGTATTAATAGTAGCAATAATGAACAAAGTACCAGTCCAATATATACAGTTAATAGTACAACAATTTACGAATTTCGAGATCACACTTTAATATCAGATGATTCAACACTTAAAATTATCGATGGCAATGGAAATCCCGTTTGGACCTGGAATACTACTATTAGTGCTGGAGATATAGAAATGCTTCCGAATGGGAATATTTTAGCAATAGATTATGGTGGTACGCAATCTGCAGATGCAGAAATATGGGAGATTAATATCACTACTAATGAAATAATTTGGAATCTTACAATTGTTGGTGGTCATCCACTAAATTGGACACATGATGTAGATTATTTAGGTTTCGATGAGAATGGAGATGAAACATTTTTAATAGCTGATACCTCTAATAATCGTGTAGTGGAATGCTACAGAAATGGAACCATTAAATGGGGGTGGAACGCTACAGATCATTATACATATGGTTTTTCTGCTGAAGGTGATCCTTTACTTGAAGGTGGATGGGATTGGACCCACTTGAATGATGCTGATCGCTTACCAGATGGATCGACAATGATCAGCTTACGTAATTTCGACAAGGTAATAATTGTAAATACAACAGAAACGGGAGATATTCTTTGGGAATATGGGGAGTATGGTAACTATACTTTATGTAATCATATTCATAATCCACAATATACACCTCAAGGAACAATCATCATATCAGATTCGGAAAATCAGCGTATAATTGAAGTTAATATGACGACTAAAGAAATAATATGGGAATATAATCCAACTGGAGATAACGCTTTATCATGGCCTCGTGATGCTGATCTCTTGCCAAATGGACATATGTTAATCTCTGATTCTGCACGTATGGGAGGAAATAATAGAATTTGGGAAATTGATATCGCAACTAAAGAAGTTGTATGGTATTTTGATACGTCAAATGCTAATTATGATGCAGACCGTTTAGATACAGTTTTACCAACAATTGATTTTGTTAATCCAGCAAATACCACATATGTCTCATCTCTAGAAATCACGATTTCTTTACAGAATGATGATCCATGGTATGATGATATGTGGTACCGGCTTTATGATGAGACTGATGGGAAATGGCTTAGTGCTGAAAATATAACTTATTATGGTCCTACTCAAATGCTGCTGAAAAATAAGCATACTTATACACTTTATGCATGGGCTGAAGATGTATATATGGAAGAAGGTGCGTATCCAACAAGTAGAGCTATAATTCAGCATGCAAGCGATTATATTCAATTTACTATTGACTTAAGCTCGGAGTATGATCCTGCTGCACCCTTCCCTGGTAATACTTTAATCTCACCTGGCTTAATAGAAGTTAGTCCAGAGGGAGAAGTCTTATGGTCTTATTCGCCAGAAGGCAAAATAACATGGGATGCGGAACGATTGCCAAATGGAAATTATCTCTTCAGCATTTGTGATAGTATTTATGTAAACCCTTCAGCTCCATTAGTGAATTATTTAGTTGAAATGACACCTGATTATGAGGTTGTTTGGAATTATACTATAACAGGTCCAGCTGCACATAATCATGAAATTCATGACGTAGACAAACTAGATAATGGTAATTATTTAATTGCAAATATGAATAATGATAGTGTTATTGAAGTCAATTCTACGTACGATATTGTATGGGAATGGAAATGTATAGATCATCTTCCTTTACCAGATCCTATTCCTGATGATTGGGTACATTTAAATGATGTTGATCGATTACCAAATGGGAATACTTTAATGACTTTGCGGAATTATGATTGTGTAATCGAAGTCAATCCTGCAGGTGATATTGTTTGGCAATATGGTGAGTTAGAATTTGATGTATCTTCACAACCAGAGAATCATACAATTCTATGGGGACCTCATAACGCTGATAGATTATCAAATGGAAACACAATGATAGCAGACTCATTGAACCATCGTTGCATAGAGGTGGATTCATTAGGTACAATTGTTTGGGAAATAAACCAATCTCATGTCAATTTACTATGGCCAAGAGATTGTGATAAATTACCTAATGGGAATGTACTCATTTCTGATTCTTACAGATATCGAATAATAGAAGTAAATTCGACATATGATATTGTATGGCAATATAATATTACTGGATTGCCCTATGATGCAGATAGAATTGATATAACGCCTCCTACAATAAATGTGCACTCCCCACTTAATATTATTTACGACACAAATACAATTGAAGTAAATATCACCAGCCCAGACTTAGATACAGATACAATATGGTATAAATTCTGGAATGTATACTCAAGTAATTGGGTTGATTTAACATCCCAAGGGGGTGAGATTGGTTCCCAGATTTATGAAAATGGACCATATACTTGGGACCTTGAAGATGGAGAATACATTTTATATGTTTGGGCTAACGATACAGGCTATCCTATGCTCGGATCAGACCAGCACATTAATGTAAGAGAGGTACAAGTTAACTTTATAGTCGGAGAAGGAATTCTTATTGTTTCACCATATCAAAATCAGTTTTTCGGTAATGCTACATTTGATTTTGAAATTCTTATCAACCTTGAAGGCACTTTAAATACTAGTTGGTATACATTAGGCGTCGGACAAAAGAATGTAACGTTTACAGGCTTAACTGGAGTGATTGAACAAGAAGAATGGGATAAATTTGGCAATGGAACCGTATTAATTTCCTTTTTCGTCAATGATTCAGTAGGAGAACAATTTACTAATTTCCTATATGTTCAAAAGGACACTATACCACCAATAACAAATATCTCTTTTATTCCTCATAGCGGTATTAATAATGTAAACAAATCAACGAATTTTGAGTTGATTTCAAGTGATACTTTCGGTTCAGGTGTAGATATTATAAAATTTAGTATCGATAATACTACATGGATTGATTATACAGGTTCATTTAATTTGGCAAACTATTCTACGGGATATCACACCATATATTATTACGGTATAGATAATGTAAACAACATTGAATCAACAAAATCCATAACAGTAAATCTTGTTGAAGAAAAAGGTGATGATGCAGAACCTATTATTGTTTTTACTCTAGTAATTATTATTTCTTCTGTGGCAATAGTAAGTGGAGTAGGTTTTTACTACTTAAGAAAAAAAATGTTTGCTCCAGACGAAAATTGAACCAAAATCGAATGGTTTAATATGTTTCATTCTTTTTCCTTTTATTCTTATCATTTTTTCAAATTGTCTTGAGAGATCATTGATACATTCTCAGTAGAAGTATCATTTAGCATTTTTTCTGTTAAAATACGATTCTTCTTTAAGATATAGAAAAAAACACCCCAAATTAATAGCAAATAATATGTACGAGGTAATAACATGAAAATTATTGAAATTAATCCAATTATTAAAGTCCAAGTAGTCCCTTTTGAATTATTTTTTGATAATCTATAACTAAAATGAAAACATACCCATAGAACTACAAGTGGCACATAGAATGTAAAATAATATTTATAAAGACCTCTCGGAAAGAAAAGATAGCTTAAAAATGTGCTGTACATGATTATATCAAGAAATTTTACCCAATTCAAGATACCTTTATTGTGCCATGTATAAAGTATTTTCATAATTACAATTTCTAAAGAAATTATTCCTACATAAGTAAAATTAAGAAATCCAAAAATCCAAAATAGGAAAGTAGGAGCTTTTAAACTGTACAAAAAATCATACCAAAATATGGGATAATGATAATGTGGATAGGGAAAGTGAAATGTTGGAACTAAAGTCGGATGTTCTACTCCAGGTGCGATCATGGTGAATAAATAGTTACCAGGGGCAATCAAAAACCAGGGTAAAGACCCTAAAAATAAAATTATACCTAGGATCGCTGAATAGAAAAAGAATTTTTTTTTGTAATTATTTAAAAATGGATATTTTTTATCAATAGCAGATTTCAAGGTTATAAACATAATAATTGGTGGAGCTAGAAAGATCATAATTTGTTTGAAGAGAATAGATACAGCAAAAGATACTATTGAATACCCAAATCGACTAGTTGATATAAAATAAAGAGTTAAAACAAAAAAAAAAGTTATTAAAGAGGAATTTAAAGCTAGACCGCCACTATAGAAAAGATATAATGGATTTATAGCAGTGGCAATAAAGCCCCATTCTGCTACTTTTTGATTAAAACTATTGTTTAAAAATTTATAAATTAGTATCGGTAATAAAACATTTGTTATAAGTAATGGAAGAAACATTAATTGAATACTTATGAATGAAGGGAGAATCAAAATATAATAGAAAAAAGGCGGATATATGAAATTTAGGAATAAATCCTCATTCTCAACAAACCAATAATGATACCATTCTGCCTCTGTAAGTTCAATATGAAATAACTTCAAATAGGGGAGCCAATTTTCATATAAAGTCTGCTTCGCAAACGTTTGATACCATATTTTATAATCTGAATACGGTTCTATCGTTTGTGTTAAAAATTTAAACCAAAATCCGTCATCTGGTTTCTGAGATATCCAATTGGAAAGTTGGACAATTAAAAAAATAGTAATCTGAATGCAAATTGAAATTGACAAAACAAAAATTAGTTTTTTATTCGATTTTAAATCTCTCCACTTTAATTCCATGATTATACTGTTGTCTTTTTTAAAATTTCAATTTTAAATATATTTATTTTATGACTATAAAAATTCCAAACTATTAATTAATTTAATTAATCCAATCTATGATGATATGACTCCTTGCTAATCTACATAAAAAGAACTCGGGTGACATTTATTATACATATAATAGAATAGAATAGGATAATATATTGTAAATAATGAATAGTAAACCTGGAAAATGTTAACACTAAAATAAAAATTGAAGACGTTCAGATAACTTAAACCAATAGTAATATAATATATCATCTTTAATTTTGATTTATCTTCTTGAGATTTAGTTTTCATGATAATAAACATTATTAAAGGAAGAAAGAAAAGAATAGAATGATTCCAAACATCGATATAACTAATCAAAGAAATTAGAATTGAAAGTGCTAAATAATATATTAAATCATTTTTTTTAGTTAAAAAATGATAATAAAGGATTGAAAACAATGTTCCACAAATTATTAAAAATAATATAGTGGGATGAATATTAAAAATTCTTGCGAGAAAGGTAGTCAGACTATCTGATAAATAATTAAATTCTATGTAAATATGATGAAAATTGTTTTGAAAAAATCCATAAAGTAAAGTTGGAAATGCAATAAAAATGATAATATTTATAATGAGCATTATGATAGTTGGTACGATTCTGAGAAACGAAGACGTTCTAATTACAATTTTTTCATTATCAATTATAGCGTCAATTAGGAAAGGTAATACAATTATAATTGTTGGTTTTAGCAAAATTGCGACAGCTATAAAAATGCCACCAATCAAATTATTACGAAATTCATTTTCTTCTTTTTTAAAATAATAGTACCCTAGTAAAATTGTCAGCATAACAGAAATTGAAGTTTGAATTTGAAGGTATAAAATAATGTTGTAAGGTACTATTACGATTAATCCAATAGCCCAAAATAACCAAAGGAATTCCTTATCATCATGATTGAAATATTCTTTAGCGATTTTGAGAACTAATAAAAAAACAAGTACTGTTTGGAAGTAAATTAGAAATAATCCAACTATATAAGCAGTATCATATGGAAATATTCCATACATAAAGTGAAGTATAGGTGAAATAGGAAAATAGCGATATGGCATAAAAAATCCTGGATTATAATATAAGGATTCAATATCTTTAAAAAACAGTTGAGATGAAAAATAATACGCTTGAAAGTCATTAGGCATAAAAAGATAAGGCATATCTCCACTATATTTCAAACATAAGACTACTATTGGATAAATTAGAGGTACTAGTAAAAATATATAAAATGTTATTTTTTTATTCGGTGGGATTACCCCTAATCTCGTAAATACGTCTAGTTTCATGGCAATTATAATAAAAATGGATTGTATAAACTAATCCTTTTTTGCTTTTGTTAATATAACTAAAAGATTGTATTTTTAAATAATTATAGTTCGATAATTCCTTTAAAAAATCCTTTTATAAAATATCAAAAATAAGAGTTTTAGACATTTGAGTTTGAATGGATCAATCATTTAATTATGAAAATATTTGGATAAATACCAGATGTCAAGATATGAAAAGGTTGGTTAATAACTGAAAAAGATTTTTCTCATATGAGTTTTTTGATTCCCCTAATTCTCATTGACTTGTAATAAAAGAAGAAATCTAGAATAGAAATCTTAGGTGATTTCCAATATTTCTTGTGAAATCTCGCCGCGCACTAATCTGTTTTCCTCGATTTTATTTAAGTTATTGCCATATTTATTGAGAATGAAAGAAGTTATATTTCAGCTCTACTTATGGGAGAAAATCCTAATTTAAACCTTATTAATGATCAAATTAATAAAATACTAAGAAAATCCTTTTCATTTTTAAAAAATGATTTGATAATATTTGATTTCTGTTAGAAAATATTGAAAATGTTTCAAAATTATTTGGAGATTATTATTTGGCGGAAATATATACGTATTTAGCAGAATTATTTCAATTAAAACAATGGAGTACTAGCATAAGACATCGGCTTGAGACCATAGGAGATATTTACAATGTTTCACAATCAAATATTCATGAAAAATTTTTACTTTATGTTGAAATCCTACTCACTTTTATCTTTGTTATGGAATTTTTCTCCTCTTGTTTGATTTCTTCAAATAATACCAGCATATTCTCTATTTACGATTCAACTTACAAGAAAATATTGGATGGTGGTAAATCCTCTATTTTTTTAGACATTATTTTATCTATAGCCATGATAAAATCTTCATATGAAATGATCTCGGAATTTCTTCTAATAGCATACATTCCTGCTTCTGTACAAATTCCCTTAATATCCGATCCCATTGCACCCTTAGTAAGAGCAATAAACCTATTTACCTCAATATTTTCTTCAAAATT
>Ga0209427_10006987_pt1 | contig 12808 bp, 9 predicted proteins | sample DeeMarSWOR136_30_FD_187465 | JGI IMG/M metagenome (GOLD analysis project Ga0209427, IMG submission 187465) | Marine sediment microbial communities from White Oak River estuary, North Carolina - WOR-1-36_30 (SPAdes) (version 2) | ecosystem: Environmental > Aquatic > Marine > Intertidal zone >... | reverse complement strand
TGAGATGTTTCTCCATGCGCTCGCAGAACGGCTTATTGTGTTTCAGAATGACCGTGTAGATGTGTTCGAGGGAAGCTACCAGCGGTTTCTAGAAAAAGGGGGATGGGGAGATGAAGAAGTACTACCTAAACCTGTCCGGAAAGATGACGTCGAGAAAAAATCCGATAAAAAGCCCACTAAAAAAGAAATAAGGCGCAGACGCTCTAAAATTATAACCGAACGGGCAAAGGTTTTAAACCCGCTTGAGCAGCGTATTGCGAAGCTAGAGCACGCTATTGAAGCTCGCGAAAACGAACTCGATGAACTCAATGCAGCAATGCGGGAGGCATCACAGGCACAGAGCGGCCCAAAGATATTGGAACTTTCACAATCCATTCATAAGTGCCAGTCAGCCATTGATAAGCTCTTTGATGAACTGGAGGAACTTACCAGCACATTTGAGGAACAAAAAGCCATGTTTGAAAAGAAGCTCGAGGGTGTCTAGGGGTATATATGAAAGGGGACGCAGGTCCGCTCATTCCGTTATAAATGGAAATAATGCCCTGTTGGGGATCGACAGGAAAGATGACGTCAGACATGGAACCAGACGGGGAGAGGAAGACCCTATTAATCAACCAGGCATGCTGGATGAATACTACCGTTATCGGGGCTGCTCCAGCGAGGGGTTACCCACTCGCAAGAGGCTTAAGGAGGTTGGCCTTACAGCTGTAATTGAAGATCTTGCCAAAAAGGATAAGATTGCCGAAGATACATGCCCTGCGATTGAGGAGCTTTTGCCAAAAGTGGAAGACAGGGGGGAGTAGGGACCTTCGTTTTTCTCTTGTCAAAAGATGACGGAGACGTTTCTATTATAGAAACCTCTTCCCATGATGTACCTTCCCTCCTGTGAATGAAGAGTTTCATAGGCGATATCTTCAAATGATACCGCTAGTGGCTTACAGTCAAACGGTTGACAGCCGAAAGTCTGAAGAATTTTGATCTAATAAACATTGTTTCAAGAATTTAACTTCATTGATTCCTTCTATCAATTCCTACTGATGCTTTTTAAGTAATTTTTCCAGCTGATGATATTTCCTGCGATTAACACCAAAAATGCTGCGTCAACAGGAAATCTGAAACGGTTGTTTTCACCGAATTCAATAAGAGAGGAGATGCACAAGGTATAGGTGTGAATAAGAAAGCAGAAGAGACATACAGTAAGAAGGGTAGAGGGGGTAGAATTCCCGTTTCGAAACAGATTGATGACCGTACTAGCGTAAAAAAGCAGAAATACTGCGCTGATAACTATAGTTCTCATCCACCACATAGACTGGGTAGACTGTTTACTTTCGACACCCAAAAAACCGAAGTACAAAAAACGATAAAAATTTTCAATTTTTTCAACTATCTGCATGTTGTTCATAAAAAGAGCATGAACAGAATCCGATGAGTGCCAGAGCATCAGGCTATAAGAGCCAGCAGTATAGAAAGCAAAAAGTGTCGGATTATATAAAATTAGAGATACCGCGTCTTTCCACAATTGTTTTGAAAGATAAACATACCCGCTGTGGTTGTAGTTTGGATAACCGGAACTTCGCCACTCGTTACAGTCTGCCGGATGATGGCATGGTATATGTTTTAAATTATTCTCTCCAAAAAAATGGTGTATAGACTGAAAGGTTTCAAGCCCAGCGAGGACGGCTTGTCGGCTTATAATGCCACTGTGATATAACTGTTCCAGCTTTTCTGGACCGTAGCCGTTTGCTTTTATCCACAGGCTCATGCCTGCCCAGGAAGATGTTCCAAAAATGCCATATAGGCAGAAATTTTTTACACACAATGAAAACATCGGTATGAGAACAATAAAGGAGGACAGGAAAAAATTCCTGGCGATCCGTTTTCCTTTACCTGTGAGTCGCAGATACAAAGAGAGAATAACAGCTGTTATCAGAAAAAAAACTGGATGGAACAGGGAGCGAATCATACCAAGGCACAACAGCGACATCCAGAACAGAAACAGATAAATAAACCTTTTTTTAATACCCCAGTACATGAGAAAGAATATAGAGAGCAGAACAAATAAGGCCTCGACATAGGTATAATACAGTAAGTTCTCGTAGAGGATGAGTGTTGGATTAAGCATAAAGATAATCGTTGCCATAAGGGCTACGAAACTGTTTATTCCGAGGGATGTGAGAATACCATAGAAAATAAGGGGGATTAGTGCGCCCGCAGTCTTAAAAAGTAGTTCATACGAAATTGCCGGTATCGGTGAGACTTTCAAAATTACACCAAGAAAAAAATTGAATAAAGGGGGCTGTGAATGCAGGTAAAAAAGGCTTCTCAGAAGATCATTTTCCAGGAGTACGGGGTCAAGATACTGCTTTGCAAATGACAGTGGTGTGGCCAGAAATGAACCTCCTTTAAGAGAGAATATGACACGTGACAGAATAAATACCAAGACTATTACCAACCCGTATCTTTCTTGCTTCAATCGGAGGTGAAGCATTTTCATTGATTTTTTATAAGACATAGTGAGACCTGTTACTTTGTGTCTGACCGAAAACCCGCTTTCGTCCTTTTAGAAATTCGAAATCCCTGGCCCAGACCTGATTCTCATTGCTGGAACTCTATGCACCTTCTTCTGAAATATCACAGTACTAACAAACTTTTTAAGTAAAGTCGCTCCAGGGCAGGCCGAAGCACGAAATCCTCAACAATAAATAAAATTTACCCCGTTAGATAGCTTAGATTATATAGCTACCTATTGTTAAATGACCATTTATCTAACGGGGTGAAAATGTTCAAATGATCAAAACCCCAGAAATTAGTTAGCTTATTATAAAACTTTTTATTGGGTGCTCAAGGAAATTTTTATTTTGTTAATTAGCCTGAAAGAATGTAACCTCCTTTTGAAATCAACAAATTAATTGAGTTAAATATCTATTATACCTTAACTAAAAAAATCTTAGTAAATTAGCTTAGGAATTGAAGAAAAAACACTAGGCCACTAATATTATCTTTAATTTCGAGCAACGTCCCCTAGTGTAGTTCTCTTTCATATTCTTCTATGGTATCAATATCCGTTCCCTCGATGCTCTTCTCTATGGTAACCAGTTTTACACTATCTCCCATGCTTTCAATAATCCTTCTCCCGCCGCAATCTCCTTCCAGTCTGAGCAAGGCATCCTTTAGTGCTGATGGAAAGATAACAGGGTTCCCTCTTATGCTGCTATATATCGGAACCACTATGGTATCTTTCACTTTTTTAAAAACATCTATCAGTTTATTTATTGTGGATGAATTAAGATAGGGTTGATCCCCAACAAGAAACATAAATCCATCACTATCAGGATGTGAGGCTTTAACACCTAACTTCACCGCTGCACTCTGTCCTTCATTGGCATACTGGTTGTATACCGTTTTAATGCCATATTTTTTTGCTATTTCCTTTATCTCATCTCTCTTATAGATAAGTATAAGCTCGTCAATCTGAGAAGATTGTGCGGCCCTTATGACCCTCTCTACCATGGGTATGCCTTTAACCTTGAGTAGAAGCTTTTCCTTATCCATTCTTCGTGAGAGACCCGATGCCAAGATAATACCTGTAATCACTCTTACACTCCATCGTTATGTCTCTAAAATACTTCGACAAATTGGTATCAAATGCCCTTTTTTTGAGCATTTGATTTATACTAATCAACTGGAATGATGTAGTAGTGGAATTGTGGGCGCAGCGAGCTATGTTATCTTATTAATTATTCCCCTAGCCATAGTTGCCACTATAAAGCCACGTATATTACTGCTTCCTTTTTTAACTAACTCTATAATGTTCATTGCTGATCTTTGCATCTCTTTATTTTCTGCCTTATTAAGCAATAAATATTTTTGACAATCTTTAGGTACTGCCTTGAACAGTCCTTCTGGTGATACTATTAGTCTTGCTATCTCCTCCTTACCGATGACGCCACCTATTTCGCTTCCAGTCACCTTGCAGAACAGTTCGGGCCTGTGGACATAGTTGTTGTCTATTGTTTTCCCCAGAGAATCAAGTCCTATGACTCCTATGATTTTGGTCGTATTCTCAGGTATCACCGGTTCATAAAAAGCTGGTGCCTTTATGGGTCTCTGTTTTGATCCATCTCCTTCCACCAGTATATAATTAAATAAATTTTCCTTATGGAGTTCTTCTATGAACTCCTTATCTACACCCAGGAGTTTATTTGCAGTTGAGACCTTCCTACCAAAAACGATAATACGACTCTCTTTAACCCTGGTAAAAATTCCACTGTCTTGGAACTTCTCAACGATTATTTCGTCACACTCTCTTTTATCCGGGTAGTACATAGCGGTGGTGGTGGTAACAAGAACTCTTTTCCCATAGCGTTTAAGTTCTTTTGCCAGTTTGAAGATGGTGGTTGTTTTACCGCCTGCACCTACAAAACATATAAGTTCGTTTTGTGTATGGTCAATATCAAAAGCCTCATCTATAGTAACCATTGTGCCTACCTATGGTGAGAAGATGGGGGGAGAGTTCATAAGACTTCATCTACAGGGATAAAACATCATGAACCATTCATGAGAGACGCTTACACTTTTTGTTCTTCAGATCTACTGTAAAGGTATGGTGTCCACATCTTTTTAAATCCGAAATCAGAATACCCCGGTTAAATAAAATAAACTTATTTAACTGAACAGGTCGAAATACGAAACAAGTGAAACCACGAGGACCACGAAGATATACTGAGAAAAAAAGAAAAATATTTATTACACATTGCAGGGAAAAAGGTCTAGTAATAAAGAGAGAGAGAATCATTGATCTTTCATAGTTGATCTTAAGCTGTCAATTTCAGTGCCGCTTCTTACTGCCACTAATTCAGCAGCAATAGCTACTGCGATCTCTTCAGGGGTTTCAGCACCGATGTCGATTCCTATGGGAGCATGGATTCGTTTAAAGGTTTCTTCGTCAATGTCTTTCTCTCTCAATTGCTGAAAGGCTTTCGCAACTTTCTTGCGACTACCAATCATACCGAGATAGAGAAAACTTTGTTTAACACAGTACTCAAGAATCTCAAAATCATGGGCGTGTCGGTGGGTGAGGATTACCAGGTAGGTAGTATCAGAAAAGATGAGCTCCTGTAGTGCTTTGTGGTAGTCATTGGCGATTATCCTATCGGCCCAGGGCAATCTCTCCTTATTGGCAAATTCCGGACGATTATCCACTACAGTGGTAGTAAAACCTAGCATTTTAGCAATTTTGCTTAATTCCGTACTGATATGTCCGGCTCCAAAGATAATCAAATCAGGGGCAATTTTTAAGGGCTCAAGAAAAACACTCATGGCACCACCGCAGGACATTCCTAATTCTTCGAGGTTATATCTCAACAGTTTTGATTCGCTACCATGCATAAGTATCATTGCCTCATCTGTGATTTTTTTTTCGATGGCACCACCTCCGATCGTTCCCACAGTAGAACCGTCAGCTTTGATGAGCATCCTGGCGCAGGACTTTCCTGGTGCTGAGCCCAATGATTCAATGACAGTTGCCAGAGCTGCCGGGGTGCCTGCATTTTTTACCGCAACGATTTCTTCAAAAATGTCCATTTTTATACTCCACATAGAAATAATTAATCACCGCAGAGATCACCCCGTATAAATGATTTTGTCCCGATGGAATAGGATACGCTCTAGTGTAATAAGCCACGTTCCAGTTGAATAGGTTACGCATTCAACAGGACAAGCATTTAACGGGACAGGCAGAGTACGTAGATAAGAACATAAAAAAATGTAATTAAGATTAATTCTTTTTAAATTGTTACAGATTTTTAGATTTTTTCATAGACAAAATTGCTTCCAGAACCCCTCCCCCCACAGCCCTGGCTTTATCTGATATGGTATAGCAATATTCTTTTATCCCCCTAGGATCAACATCACCTATCTTAAGGCCCTTCTTCACTTCGATTCCATTCATGATAATTCCTCTTACCACACCATCCAGAGGAGACTTGACTGCCTCCTCACCAACATAACAGACTGTTTCACCCTTTGTAACTTGATCACCTATATCTAACACATTACGTGTCTTCCCATCACACGGTGACCGTAATACCCTTTCTTCTCTATATCCTTTAACTTCTTCTGGAATTCCTGTGTTGGGTTCGGCGCACCCTTCAAAGATAACCCTTCCTAGGTTATGTCCTCTACTGGTTTCAATAACGACATCAACATCTTCTCCTGCTTTAAATCCAGGACCTAACGCAATGGTTAGTGGTGCCAACTCCCTATACATACCTGTATTTTTCTTTGCTAAGGTAGCATCAACTACTACCTCTGCATTGATTTCTCCTGCTATACTACAACCTGGATCAACTATAACGGGAATATTTCCCTCCTTTAAAATGGTATTTATTTCCTCTTGACTGTATGCCTTAACCGCCTTAACATCCTCCACCATAGTTTGCTCGTCAAATACTGCTTGGGCAAAGGAAACCCTTCTCCTTATCACAAGAGGGTTCTCAATTTCCACTACAACTACATCAAACCCACTTCTGTAAAGCCTATGAGCGACTCCTGTTCCTATATCCCCGCCGCCTCTTATAACTACTACACCAGTGGTCATGACAGAATTATGCCTCATAACCCCTACCCAATGATTTTTGAAAAGTCTGTTTTAAGGGTCTTCTAAATAGTATCTGTCCGAAAATCTACTTTCGTCTTTTTGAAATTCTAAATCCGAAATAAACTCAAAATTCTAATTTTCAAAATTGAAAACAAGAATGCTTAATGGGTTTATCTTGATCCTCAATGTTATAATAATACCCTCTAACATACTCAGACTTAATTTGCAAAAAAAAGAAATGGAATCACGAAGATCACGATGATATGAAAAAGGGTTCGGGTAAAAAATAGTCCACAGATGTGAGGAGTAGGTAACGAGGGGAGGTAAGATGTGAGCTACTTCTTGTTGCGAGTATCGATTAGTGAGTAACGAGTAACAGTGATGTGCCCTACCCTATCTCTTCTATTTCCACATCCATAGTAGTTAAGTCAAGCAAGGCGATGGTCGATCTTCCCGTTGTCCAGCCTCCAGCCTCGCCTGGATTGATGATCAGAGTCTCACCCCTACGAATGTCTATCTCGTGTGTATGTCCATAGATAATCACATCAGCCTGATGACTAGCACTGAACTCTTCTATACAGGTGGGTTCATGCATGAGGATAAATCGTTTGCCGTGATACTCGCTTTTTTTGGGTCCTTTACCAATAGTGCATAATTTACTGAAGGTGTGGTACAAACCTATCCTTTCACCATCGTTATTGCCAAAAACCATCATCATCTCACCTTTGAATCTTGAGAAATCATCCGCAGTAAAAGGGGCGATAAAATCACCTGCATGAAAAACCATGCCCACCCCTTTTTGGTTAAATACTTCTACTGCCTTTACAATAGCTCTTCTATTGTCATGGGTGTCCGCAATGATTCCTACTAGATCTCCTCTACTCATGGTTATCTCCTTTATTGTTTGTTATTTTTCAGTCACATAGCTACACTGAAAATATTGAATTATCTATAAAAAATTGATCAACTGGGCTGGTGCTTAAGTTTATACTCTTTTTCAGCTTTTAATTCCACCATTATCTTACTGTATAGTCTTTTGGTAAACTCTTTGAGCTTTTCCGTGAAATTCTGTGACCTATCTATAGGGTAATGTGTTTTACTGAAATTATATGAGGTAATTTGCTTACTTTCTTTAGCACATTAGGTGAAACTGGTTCATCCACATGGATAAGGGAAATGGCTACACCTCCTATTTTCTGCCTGCTTAAGTGCATTTTGGCAATATTAATTCCATTTTTCCCAAGCGTTTTCCCAATATTACCAATGACACCCGGTTTGTCATAGTTGTGCATAAGAAGGATGTTTCCTTCTGGAGTAGCTTCTGTTAAGAAAGTATCTACCCTTACTATTCTAGGATCTCCTTTCCCAAACAGGGTTCCCGCTATGGAGTGCTCTCCATCCTTGTTTTTAATTCTTAGCGTGATGAGACTAGTAAAACCTTCTGTATCTCTTGTCTTGATTTCACTCACTTTAATTCCTCTCTCCTTTGCTAAAAGGGGTGCATTGACATAGTTAACCATCTCCGCGAGCGCTGATTCCAGTATGCCTTTCAAAACAGAAACGGTAAGAGGGGCTAAATCATAGTTTGCAACTTCTCCACTATATTCAGCTATAATCTCCCTTATGCCACCAGACGTAATCTGTGCCTGGAAGCTTCCCATTTTCTCTGCAAGCGTGAGATAAGGCTTTACCTGTCTTAAAATATCTGTACTCACAGCAGGAACATTGACCGCATTTCTAATAATTCCCTTCTCCAAATACTCCTTTATCTGTTTTGCAATAGCCTCTGCTACTTTAGCCTGTGCTTGCCGGGTGGAAGCTCCCAAATGGGGTGTTGAAATAACCTCATCCAGACTGAGGAGAGGATGATCGCCTGGTGGTTCCTTTTCAAAGACATCCAAGGCAGCTCCTGCAACCTTACCTTGTTTAATGGCTACATAGAGATCTTTCTCATTGACGATACCTCCTCTTGCACAATTGATAATCCTTACCCCCCTTTTCATTTTCTGGAATGCACTCTTATTTAAGAGGTCTTTGGTGTCTTCATTTAAAGGGGTATGAAGCGTGATATAGTCTGATTGTTTCAGGAGTTGGTCGAACGTAACCTTTTCTACACCCTTTTTTGTCATGGCTTCTTCAGATACAAAGGGATCAGAGGCAATAACCCTCATTTTTAATCCCTTGGCACGATCTGCCACTACCTGACCGATATTGCCTAAACCAATAATACCTAAGGTTTGATTGAATATTTCTACACCCATAAACTTATTTTTTTCCCACTTTCCCATCTTAAGGGAGGCGTGAGCTTGGGGAATATGCCGGGAGAGGGCCAATAAAAGGGAAATGGCATGCTCTGCGGTAGTTATTGCATTGGCACCGGGAGTGTTCATGACTACGATTCCCTTTCTGCTTGCTGCCTTAACGTCAATGTTGTCTAGACCAATGCCTGCTCTGCCAATGACTTTAAGACGATGTGCCGATCCTAAAATCTCCGCTGTTATTTTGCTGGCACTGCGAACGATTAACCCCTCGTATTTAGAGATCTTCTTTTTCAGCTCCAAAGGAGTTATTGAGGCATAGACATCCGCTTTTACTTTGCTTTTGCCTTTAAATAATACAATGCCCTCCTTCTCTAAATTGTCACAAATAAGTACTTTCATCTTTTAATTCCTCCACGCATACTCATTGAGCATCATGCTGCTGTTCAAACCATATAGGGCTTGACCACGCCATCTCACCATCCTCCTGAATAGCCCTTAAATAATAATAATCTCCTTCTTCTAACATAGTTTTATCAATATAGTGAATAGTATTTTTTATGCCCTGGCCTTGAATGGTGTGCAGATCAAAACCATTTTTTATGATTGTGATCTCTTTTATATCATCGGTTCCGATCACCTCGCTAGAGATATCCCTCGCATCACTTTCGTTAGTAAACCCCGTTAGAAAACTAGGACGGTGATTCGAACCGTTTCCAAATTTATTGTTTTTTCCACCTTGCCTAAAATGGCTAGGCTTTCTTTCTAACGGAGTAAAATATACGATTTCTCCCATTGAATGTCCATCTATATGAAAATCTAGAATTATCCTAGCACCAGAGGTGGCATAGACCTTTCTATTTTTAAGGGCCGTCCATATAGATTCTCTATCGAGCGCCTTTGCATAAACTCCCATAAGACCACTTGTTAGGGCACCCACGTCCCTTCTTCCAGGATGTCCATTGTGGCTATCACCGGAGGCAGTAATTCCCAGGCGATATCCTCTCGCTAGGGCATAGCAAACAAAATGTCCCTTCTTAGGATTATAGATTCCTTTGGAACAGCCAAGAAATTCACAGTTGCCATGGACAGAACATATCTCGGTTAAGGGCTGGAAATCAGCACTATAAAAATTCCAATCATAGGCAATAGGTCCTCCTCCTACATGATGTGGTATAGTAATAGCCTCTTTTCCCTTGAGACATTTCCATAGTTTATTTGGGGTAGAGCTTTTGGGATCTCTAAAACTGAAAACCTCTCCTTCCTCACTATTTAAAAAGAGCACATGTTGGTGGCCATATGTCCAGCTGGTCCACTCATACCCTAAGAAAGTCACAAACTCTCCAGGATGGTAATAGGAATCCGTTTTTCTCCTAATAAGATCCCAGGTTTCTTCATCCTCGTCCAAGGGAATAAATCCATGGGCATCATGGGTGGTGAGGGCAGAGATGTCCAGTCCGGCAACATCTCTGGCGTACTGATAATAGTTATCGGGGGTTCCTGTGCCATCACACAAACCTGAATGGCCATGAATATCTCCCCAATATAAATGATAGTTCAGGGGATTATCAGTGCAGAGGATAGGGTTGCTTTCAGTTGTAAATCCATTTTTCTTATCCTCTACTTTGATTCGATAGACACCAGTCTTTTTGACGGTACATTGAAACTTTTTGGCTCCTCTATCAGACTTTGTGAAGTGGTATGTACGAGGGATATCAATTTCTGAAGGAGAGGATGATAGATTGATCGTACCAAGGTAACCTTTTGCCCAGTTGTCATAGGGATCAACAGCGGCTATAGTGATTTTAAAAGGTTTATCAATTTCAACTAGAGAGGAGGCAGTTGCTACCAGTGCTGCTGCGGGACCGGGAAGAATGTTGATACGGGGTTGATGCGCTATGGGGTGAAAGTAACCATCGCCATCACCATCTACTTTGATGAAGAACTCTTCACCATCTTCAGCATACTTATCACACTTTGCCTTTCCGTGAGGGTGCTTACCTTCGCCAGTATCTCCATAGGTAATAGTAATAGATTGTTTATAGGTGAGGGGTATCTCTTGTGTCCTTACCACTACATAATGAGGTTGACCTACCAAAACATCGAGCGTGGCTTTATCATTAGAAGTTGTAACGGTGATATATCCTGGATAGTCTTGGTTACTATTCTGAGGTGGTGTCCACCCCCAAAAAGGGGAGATGTGAACAGCTATCCCACCACCTCTATCAATTCCTTCCTTCCCCACGGTGTATACAATTTTCCATGTTCCATAGGTATTGACAACCACATCATCACTTGGAATAACCACGGCTGTTCCTTTACCATCTTTAATTGATGCAGGTGTTTTTTCCTCTAAAGCGGATGCATAACCCATCTCTACATGTTGACTATTTTTATACCCATCAAGAAAGTAGATATGAGAAACCACAGAAGCTAATATGCAGATTAAAAGAGTAATTTTTCTATTAAGCATAATGTGATGACGGATACGGGAATTTAAGTATACTTTCAGCTTGGGGACAAACGATGCCTACCGTTGCTTAATAAATCTCGCAATAATAAGAGAGTTTTTACTTCACGGGATATTGTCCGTCAAAACAGGATAAACAAAACATCTCTTTAGGAAAAGGCATAGCCTTAATCATCCCGTCCAAACTTAAATATCCTAAGGTATCCAGTCCAATAAATCTGCTAATTTCTTCTACAGAGTGAGAGGAAGCGATCAATTCTTCCCGAGTCGGGAAATCAATACCATAGTAGCACGGGTATCTATGGGGTGGACAGCTCACCCTCATGTGAACCTCTTTTGCACCGGCTTCCCTGAGATTCTTCATCCTGATTTTACTGGTAGTGCCACGAACGATCGAATCTTCAATCACTACAATCCGCTTATCCTTAATGATCTCCTTGACTGGGTTTAACTTTATCTTAACCCCCAAATCTCGACTTGTCTGTGAAGGCTGGATGAATGTCCGACCCACATAGTGATTCCTAATAATACCCATCTCAAAGGGAATTCCTGAGGCCTCAGCAAAGCCAAAGGCTGCACAATTGCCAGAATCAGGCATGGGTATTACTAAGTCGCATTCTAGTGGTTTTTCTAGGGCCAATTCTTTCCCCAACCGTTTGCGAGCTTGATATACACTCTCACCAAAAACGTGACTATCTGGACGAGCAAAATAGATGAATTCAAAGATACAAAGGGAAGATTTAGTTGGTGGAAAGGGTTTAAGGGAATGCAGTCCTTTTTCATCTATGATGATGATTTCGCCTGGTTCAACCTCTCGAATATATTCAGCCTGGATGAGGTCTAAGGCGCAGGTCTCAGAAGAAAAAACGTACGCTCCATCAAGCTTCCCCACGCATAGAGGCCTAAATCCATGGGGATCTCTTACACCAATCATTTGGTCCTGGGTGAGGAGAAGCAAAGAATAGGCTCCCTTCAATTGACGCAAAGACTCAACCAGTGCATCTTCAAAAGTAGCACCTTGAGACCTAGCCAAGAGGTGTACAATGATCTCACTGTCCATGGTAGATTGAAAAATAGAGCCTTCTTTTTCCAATCGGCTGCGTAGTTCAGAGGTATTGACCAGATTTCCATTATGAGCAATGGCGAGCGAGCCTCGAGAGTAGTCTACCTGAAAAGGTTGTGCATTTTTTATCTCTGAACTCCCAGTGGTTGAATAACGAATATGTCCGATCGCTCTATCGCCGGTCAGCTTGATCAGATTCTCTTCGTTAAATACTTCAGATACCAGCCCCATTCCCCGAGAGCCCATTAACTGCTTTCCATTTGACACAACAATACCTGCACTTTCCTGCCCTCGATGTTGTAAGGCATAGAGGCCAAGGTAGGTAATTCTGGAGACATCTTCATGCCCAAAAATACCAAAAACACCACAGCCTTCTTTCAAACGACTATTTATCTCGATTGATTGTCGCACTTTCTTAA
>Ga0209427_10006986_pt1 | contig 12810 bp, 11 predicted proteins | sample DeeMarSWOR136_30_FD_187465 | JGI IMG/M metagenome (GOLD analysis project Ga0209427, IMG submission 187465) | Marine sediment microbial communities from White Oak River estuary, North Carolina - WOR-1-36_30 (SPAdes) (version 2) | ecosystem: Environmental > Aquatic > Marine > Intertidal zone >... | reverse complement strand
TTGGTGCAAAGGGAGGCTGGGCAGCTTTATCATAATACAGACTATGCCTTGGTCGGGACTGCTCCATTGAGCGGTTTTTTGGAACAGGGGGTGGCACTTTGGGGCTTCTCTGAATTTATGACCGCTTTGCGTCACGATAAAGGGCGAGTGGGGAGGTTTTTGGAACGGATATATAAGACTACCGAGGCTTTCTATGGCATGTTCTTGAACTGGGTTGGTCGATATCTGCAGGTGATAGAGATCGGTGATCACGTTGGGATGAAAGAGGGCTTGCTTATCTCACCTTCAGACTACAAGGAGGTGATCAAGCCGTATCACAAAAGGCTTGTCGCCTTTATCAAGCGGAGAACCGAAGCAAAGGTGCTATTTCACTGCTGTGGCGCAATCTATGACATTATTGACGACTTGGTGGAGATTGGGGTCGATATCTTGAGCCCGCTCCAGGTGAGCAGCGAAGGAATGGATATCCAGAGGATTAAGCAGCAGTATGGCAAGGCATTATGCCTGCATGGTGGATTGGATGAAAGGTTGCTCTATAGCGCAGATGCGCCGAAATTGAGAAAGCATCTCCAGGGAACGTTGAGCATCCTTTCCCAAGAGAGTGGCTATATCTTGGCGGTGGAACACGATTTACGCCTCCCCCTGCCTGGACGTAACTTGAGCTTGGTATTAGATACGGCCTTAAACTTCGATCCTAAGAGGAGCGGCCGCTTACCGCGACCTCCACACTAAGTGCTATCCTCAAATCGGGAGGCTGAGGAGGCAGATTGCAGACTTTGGTTATCGGAGAAAAGATCAACGCGTCACGGAGGGATGTCAGACAGGCTTTGGAGAGTAGGGATACACACTATCTCCAGGACCTGGCTAAAAGGCAGGCGGATAGCGGGGCGGACTTCATTGATGCCAATGTAGGAACGGGTAAGCCAGAAGACGAAGCAGCCCATATGGAGTGGCTGGTGGGCATTTTACAGGAGGTTGTGGATAGACCTTTAGCCATTGATACCGCGGACCCTGAGGTGCTGGAAGCAGGGCTGGCCAAACACCGTGGTCTGGCTATGGTGAATTCAATAACCGGGGAACAAAGAAGATTAGACTCCTTCCTCCCTTTGATTGAAAAATACCAAGCCTCCTGTATTGCCTTGGCTATAGATGAAGGAGGTATCCCCGAAACAGCAGAGCAGCGACTAGCGGCGTGCCAAATGATTTTACGCCAAGCACAGGAGCGGGGGATAGATAAGGAGAGGATTTATTTCGACCCCTTGGTCTTACCGCTGAGTGCTGATCCTGGTCAGGGATTGATCGCATTGGAAACATTAAGGCTGATTAAATCAAACATAGTTGGTGCCAAAACCATTTCTGGTTTGAGCAATGTATCTTACGGGCTACCAAAAAGAGGCCTCGTCAACCGGGTCTTCTTGAGCATGTGCCTTGCCGCGGGACTGGATTCGGTTATTCTCGATCCCTTGGACCAGAGGCTGCTTTCTGTGCTCAAGGCTGCTGAGGCTTTGCTTGGCCGAGACCGATACTGCAAGAAGTACCTAAGAGCATATCGTGAGGGAAAGCTCAGCGATTGAGGGGGAGAAGCTCCGCCTTGACATTGTTAATAGAAATGTGATAAGGTAAAATTTGAGAATGGGGGACGAAGTCTAGCAAGGCAATGGTGAGGGGCTTTGTGCCTCTTTTTTTATTTTCGCGATAATGGCAAGGCGCTTACATTAGGAGGACAGGATGGAGGAGAAAAAGATCGGCGTCTATGTTTGTCACTGTGGCACCAATATCGCGGGCACGATAGATGTTGAAGCTGTGGCCGAGTTTGCCAAGACATTGGGCCCGGTGGCAGTGGCCCGGGACTACAAGTTTATGTGCTCCGACCCGGGGCAGGCGATGATAAAGGACGATATCAGGGATCATGGGCTAAACCGTGTTGTTGTTGCCGCCTGCTCGCCGAGGATGCATGAGCCTACCTTCCGCCGCGTCTGTAGCGACGCCAGATTAAACCCCTATCTATTTGAGATGGCTAATATCAGGGAGCACTGCGCCTGGGTCCACGAAGATGGCGGCGCCGCTACTGAGAAGGCAAAGGCGATAGTCAACGCTGCAGTGAGGAAGGTTTATCTCCATGAGCCCCTTGAGACCAGAGAGGTTCCAGTTAACCCCAATGTCTTGGTTGTGGGCGGTGGCATCGCTGGCATCCAGGCTGCCCTTGAGATCGCCGATAGTGAGCATAAGGTCTATCTGGTGGAGAGGGAGCCCAGCATCGGCGGTCATATGATCCAGCTCGATAAGACCTTCCCCACCCTGGACTGCTCCGCCTGCATTCTGACGCCTAAGATGAGCGCAGCAGGCTCGCACCCCTATATTGAGCTCATGAGCTATAGCGAAGTGGCTGAGGTTTCAGGTTATGTCGGCAATTTCAAGGTCAAGATCCGGAACAAGCCCAGATATGTGAAGGTTGACAAATGCACGGGATGTGGAGAATGCGCGAAAGCATGTCCGGTGGAGGTACCTTTCGAATTTGAGCTGGGATTGATCAACAGAACTGCAATCTATCGCCCCTTCCCTCAAGCGGTACCCACTGCTTTCGTCATCGACAAGCGGGGCTACGCCCCATGCCGAGTCGCCTGTCCCGCTGGAGTCAATGCCCAGGGTTATGTTTCGCTTATTTCCCGGGGCAAGTTCAAAGAGGCCCTCGGCGTGCTCAGAAGGACCATGCCCTTCGCCGGGGTTTGCGGCCGGGTTTGCACTCACCCTTGTGAGCTTGATTGCGAGCGGGCGACGGTTGATGAACCGGTTGCCATTCGCTCCCTGAAGCGCTTTATGGCTGATTATGAGCTGAGAGTGGGGCGGGAGAAGGCGACCCCCATTGAAAAGACAAAGGAAGATAAAGTGGCTATCGTTGGCTCCGGCCCCGCTGGTCTCGCCTGTGGCTATGACCTAATTAAGCAGGGATACCCTGTTACCGTGTTCGAGGCCCTGCCTCAGGCTGGGGGGCTGTTGCGATATGGCATCCCTGAATATCGCCTGCCCCAGGCGGTGCTGGATAATGAAATCAAATACATAGAGGAATTAGGGGTCGAGATTAAGACCAGCACCCCGGTGACGGATATTGGGCAACTCTTCGCTCAAGGATATAGGGCGATCTTCCTTGCCACTGGCGCCGGGTTGAGCCAGAAGATGGGGATCCCTGGTGAAGGGATACAAGGGGTAATCCATGCCCTCAGCTTCCTGAAGCAAGTGAATTCTGGGGTCAAGGTCAGCCTGGGGGAACGGGTGGCAGTTATCGGCGGCGGCAACGCTGCTGTCGACGCCGCCAGGGTGGCCTTGCGTCTCGGGGCTAAGGAAGTGGCTATTGTCTACCGCCGCTCCCGAGAGGAAATGCCTGCTATCGCCACTGAGGTCCTGGAGGCGGAGCGGGAGGGCGTGAACATCCATTTCTTGGCCACGCCGGTCAAAGCTCTGGCTCAGGATGATCGATTAACCGCCATAGAATGTATTCGGATGGAGTTAGGTGAGCCCGATGCCAGCGGTCGTCGCCGCCCGGTGCCTATCAAGGGCTCGGAATTCACTATTGATGTTGATAATGTGATCCTCGCTATCGGCCAAACCGTTGATAAGGCAGCACTGCCCAAAGAGCTTACTTTTACCGGCTGGGGAACGCTATCGGTCGACCCGGTTAGCTTGCACACAAACATCGATGGTGTCTTTGCCGGGGGCGATGTCGTTGCTGGCCCTGCTGATGCCATTGGAGCCATTGCCGCAGGTAAAGAAGCCGCCATCTCTATCGACCGCTATATTAGAGGGGTCGACCTGAGTGAGGGAAGGCCGGAGACACTGAAAAGGGTGGAAAAGGTAGCAAAAGAAGGAGTGCAGAGGAAGGCGAGAGCTGCCATGCCATCGCTCGGACTCAAGAAGCGAGAAGGTTCCTTCGCTGAGGTTGAGCTGGGCTTTGATGAGAAGGCGGCTATGGAAGAGGCAAAGCGTTGCTTGAACTGTGCGGTATGCTCAGAATGCTTGGAGTGTGTGCGGCTGTGCGAGGCGGAGGCCATCGATCAGGGGATGGAGGAGGAGATTGTTGAGGTTGAGGTGGGCTCCATTATTGTGGCTACTGGCTATGATGCCTTCGATCCCTCGGTTATCTCTCAATATGGCTATGGGCGCTATGACAACGTCATCAGCGGGCTTGAGTTTGAGCGGATGTGCAATGCCGCGGGCCCAACAGGAGGCGATATCATGCTCAAGAATGGCAAACAGCCAAGTGCTGTAGCCATTCTCCATTGCGTGGGCAGCCGCGATGCAAACTATCATGAATATTGCTCTCGGGTCTGCTGTATGTATGCCCTCAAGTATTCTCACCTGATAAAGGAAAGAACTGATGCCGATGTGTACCAAATGTATATGGACATGCGCTGCTTCGGCAAAGGTTACGAGGAATTCTACAAGCGCCTCTCTGAAGAGGGGGTTAATTTCATCCGGGGAAAGGTGGCGAAAGTCACCGACCGTGCCACAAGCGATGAGGAGAAAGGAAAGCTGATCGTTGTTTGTGAGGACACCTTGCTCGGGCGCATAGCCCGCGTCCCGGTAGACATGGTTGTCCTCTGCACCGCACTGGAGGCACGGGCAGATGCCCTTGCTGTGGCCAGGATGTTCTCCCTGAGCCTGAGCGCTGACGGCTTCTTCCTGGAGAAACATCCCAAGCTGGACCCAGTGGCCACCATGACGGACGGCATCTTCGTTGTTGGCTGCTGCCAGGGGCCCAAGGACATCCCGGACACCGTGGCTCAGGCTTCAGGAGCAGCGGCACGGGCTCTGGCTATGATCAGCAAGGGGAAAGTAGAGGTCGAAGCTGCTATAGCGGTCGTCGATGAGGAAATCTGCTCCGGTTGCCGGATTTGCGAGCTTCTTTGTACCTTCAACGCAATTTCTTACAACGAGGATAAGAAGATTTCGGTCATCAACGAAGCGCTGTGTAAGGGCTGTGGCGTTTGTGCTGCAGCTTGCCCCAGTGCTGCCATCACCAGCAAGCACTTCACTGCCGAGCAGATCATGGCCGAAATCGAAGGGGTATTAGTCTAAATAGGGGGTGGGACATGAAAGCAGTAGCTCCATTTAAGGAGGCAATAGATACCGTAATCGAGGCCGGGGGCGATGCCTTTAAATTGTGCTATCAGTGTGGCGTTTGTAGCGGCAGTTGCCCTTGGAATCTGGTGCGAACCTTTCTCCCTCGCAAGCTGATACGCGAAACACAATTTGGTTTGGTCGACCTGGAAAGCGATGAGATATGGCGCTGTGTCGGCTGTAGGACTTGTGTTCAGCGCTGCCCTCGTGGCGTGGAGTTGGTAGACATCATGAGGGCCATCCGCAGGATCGCTGTGGAATGGCGAGCAGTGCCAGCCAGCCTGAGGACAGCGATGACGAGCATGGGCACAGTGGGCAATCCCTGGGGGGAGGCGCGAGAGAAGCGAGCCGATTGGGCCAAAGACCTCGATGTAAAGACCTTCACCAAGGGCACTGAGCTCTTACTCTTCCCCTGCTGCACCCCGGCTTACGACCCGCGAGCCCGGGTAATGGCCACCTCCGTGGTCAAGATTCTTAATGCAATGGGGGCTGATTTTGGCATCTTGGGTGTTGAAGAGAGCTGCTGCGGTGAAAGCGTTCGTAAAGCCGGGGATGAGGCTTTGTTTCAAAGCTTAGCCCGAGACAACATCACCGCCTTTGTGGAAAATGGGGTGAAAAAGATCCTCACTGTCTCGCCTCACTGCTATAACAGTTTCAAAAAGGAATACCCCGAATTCGGCTTGGAGTTCGAGGTAATTCACAGCACTCAATATCTGGCGGAGCTCATTGAACAGGGACGCTTGAAGCCGACAAAGGAATTGAATAAGAGGGTGGCCTATCACGACTCCTGTTGCCTGGGACGCTACAACGATATCTATGATGAACCCCGTGAGGTTCTAAAGAGCATCCCCGGCATTGAGCTGGTGGAGCTGCCGGATTCTCGCGAGGAAAGCCTCTGTTGTGGTGGTTGCGCCGGGCGGCTCTGGCTGGAGACGCCGAAGGAGGAGAGATTATCCGATATCAGGATAGAGCAAGCCTTAGAGGTAGGGGCCGATGTGCTCGCTCTTTCCTGCCCTTATTGCTTCCTTAATTTGGAGGATAGTCTGCTGACAATGGGGAAGGGCGATGTCCTTGAGCTTAAGGATGTCACCCAGTTGGTGGTGGAAGCAATTCAGGAATAGGAGTTTGCTATGGCATTCGAGCCCAAGATTGTTGGCTTCCTTTGCAACTGGTGCTCCTACGCTGGTGCTGACCTCGCCGGCACCTCGAGAATGAAGTATGCCCCTAATGTCAGGGTCATCCGGGTCATGTGCAGCGGGCGGGTAGAACCTGCCTTTGTGCTCAAGGCATTTAAGGAAGGGGCTGATGGAGTTCTGATTTGCGGCTGCCACCCCGGCGATTGTCATTACATGGAGGGGAATTATAAGGCAGCACGCCGCATCCCGCTCTTAAAGAAGATGCTGTCTCAATTTGGCATCGAGGACGAGCGAGTGCGCCTGGAGTGGGTCTCGGCAGCGGAGGGGGATAGATTCGCCTCCATCGTCAATGACATGACAAAGAAGGTGAAGGAATTGGGCCCCTTCAGAAATCAATCATAGCTGGAGGTAAGATGGCGAAGCTTAAATTGGCCCTATACTGGTCGGCTTCCTGCGGCGGCTGCGACGTGGCTGTTCTTGACATAAATGAAAAGATACTGGATGTAGCTGCGCTGGCAGACATCGTGCTTTGGCCGATAGCCCTCGATTTCAAATATCATCATGTTGAGGCGATGCCAGACGGGGCTATTGACGTCTGCCTGTGGAATGGCGCGGTGAGGAACTCAGAACAGGAGGGAATCGCCAAGCTGCTTCGGGCCAAGTCAAATGCCATGGTTGCTTTCGGCTCCTGCGCCTGCTTCGGCGGGATACCGGCGCTGGCGAACTTCAACAATGGTGCCCAGGCCTTTGAGCGGGCCTATGTAGAGGCCCCCACGAATGATAACTCGGAGAAGGTATTCCCCCAAACCAAGACCGGCGTTGCTGAGGGGGAACTGGAGCTGCCGGAGTTCTATGATACAGTGTTGGCTCTGGAACAGGTAGTGCCAGTGGAGTATTTCATGCCCGGTTGCCCCCCTCCGGTGGACCTCATCCTGAAGGTAGTAGATGCCTTAGCTACAGGGCAACTGCCACCGCCGGGCGCCGTTATCGCCTCGGAGAAGACACTCTGCGATGAATGCGATCGGGTGAAGGAGGAGAAGAAGATCAGCAAAATATATCGCCCTCATGAGATTATCCCCGACCCCGAGCGCTGCCTTCTGGAGCAGGGGCTGATCTGCATGGGGCCAGCGACCAGAGGCGGCTGCGGTCAGAGATGCATCCTGGCAAATATGCCCTGCCGTGGTTGCTTTGGCCCTCCAGCAGGGGTCACCGATCAAGGGGCTAAGATGCTCAGCGCCTTAGCCTCTATCTATGAAGTCAAGGATGACAAGGAAATCGCCGCGATGGTGGAGGAGGTGGTGGATCCCGCAGGCACCTTTTACCGCTTTGGCATGTCAACCTCGATGTTGCGAAGAAAGCGAATAGTAGGAGTGAGCTAATGAAGAAGGTCACCATTGATCCCATCACCAGGCTTGAGGGCCATGGCAGGATAGAGATCTTCCTTGACGACGGGGGCAATGTAGCCAATGCCTATTTACAGGTCCCTGAGTTCAGGGGCTTTGAGAAGTTCTGCGAGGGTCGCCCGGTGGAGGAGATGCCCCGGATCACCCCTCGCATCTGTGGCGTTTGTCCCAGTGCCCATCATATGGCCTCGACCAAAGCAACGGACGCTGTCTATCATGTCGACCCTCCGCCAGCGGCCAAGAAGCTGAGGGAGCTATACTACTGCGCCCACATGGTCCATTCCCACATTGCCCATTTCTATGCCTTGGCTGCACCTGACTTTGTTGTAGGGCCCAGCGCTGATCCCGCGGAGCGAAATATCCTTGGCGTTGTGGCTAAGGTCGGGCTTGAGATCGGTGGCGCGGTGATCAGGGCGCGGGCTGACGCTCAGGATATACAAGCGATTATCGGGGGCAAGGCAACACATTCTGTCTGCGGCCTCCCCGGAGGAATGAGCAGAGCGATCACTGAGGAGGAGCGCAAGGATTTCGAGGAAAAGGCTAAGTCATTAGTCGAGTTCGGCAAGTTCTCTTTGCAGTTGTTTGATGATGTCGTCTTAGCCAATAAGGATTATCTGGACTTGATCACGGGCGATGTTTACTTCATGAAGAGCTATTACATGGGCATGGTCGATGAAAATAACAAGCTTAATTTTTACGATGGCGACATCCGTGTCGTTGATGAGGAGGGGAAAGAGGTAGCTAAGTTCAAGCCGGCTCAGTATCTGGATTATATCGCGGAGCACACCGAGCCCTGGTCTTACCTCAAGTTCCCCTTCCTGAAGAAAGTGGGCTGGAAGGGACTGGTTGAGGGCAAGGATAGCGGTGTCTATCGGGTGAATACCTTGGCTCGGCTCAATGTCGCCGATGGCATGGCCACTCCCCTGGCTCAAGAGGCGTATGAGAAGTTCTATCAAACGCTTGGCGGCAAGCCCGTTCATGCCACCCTGGCCTTTCACTGGGCCCGGCTTGTGGAGTTGCTCTATGCTGCCGAGCGCCTTTTAGAGCTCTGTCAGGACCCTGAGATCACCGATCCCAATGTGCGCACTATCCCCACCGCGACCCCTGATGAGGGGGTAGGCGTGGTGGAAGCCCCCAGAGGCACTCTCTACCACCATTATCAAACAGATGAAAAGGGGATAGTCACGAAGGTGAACCTGATTGTAGCCACAGTGCAAAATAACCCGGCGATGAACATGTCGGTCAAGAAGGCGGCGCAAGGCGTGATCAAGGCAGGACAGGCAATTGCTGAGGGGCTTTTGAACATGGTCGAGATGGCGTTTCGTGCCTATGACCCGTGCATCGCTTGTGCCACTCATTCCTTGCCTGGGCAGATGCCATTAGAGGTCATCATCCGCGACCCTCAAGGGAATGAGCTGAAGAGGCTGAGCCGAAACCTGGCGGCGTAGAGTCATGGCTGTTGGCTCTTGACAATCGTCGCAGTCCTCTATAAAATCAGCGCACAGACCGAATCTTCGGGGGGAGGAGGTGAGATGATGGCATACCACCCGGTCACATTCAACGTTGAATATCCCGATCGCCTATCGAGAGTCCTCATCTTTGTCAAATGGCTTCTTGTTATCCCCCATCTCTTCGTGCTCTGGATATACGCAATGATTGCTTGTATTTGTGTCTTCATTGCCTGGTGGGCTATCTTGTTCAGCGGTAGGTATCCAAGGGGGCTGTTTGATTTTGTGGTTAGGTATATGCGCTATAGTAATAATGTGAGCGCTTATGCCGACCTTATGCGGGATGAATATCCGCCCTTTGGCGGGTAAAGCCCCGCTTCTGAAGGCCGATTTTGAGGACGCTTGTCTTAGGCTTGGGCAACCCGATTCTGGGCGATGATGGCGTCGGGAACCGGATAGCTGAGATTTTGCAGGGGAAAATCCAAGACCCTGAGGTCACTGTCACCGAGACCAATGCTGTTGGTCTCAATCTTTTGGATTTGTTCGTCGGTTATCAGCGGGCGATAATCATCGATGCCGTTCTCACCAGGGAGGGGAAAGTAGGGCAGGTTCATCGGCTGACACCGGAGGATTTCAGACTCTCTCAGCACCTTTGCTCGCCGCACGATGTCGATTTCGCCTCGGCTTTAGAGTTGGGGAAAAGGCTTGGTTTATCGCTGCCCGAGGAAATCATCATCTTCGCCGTAGAAGTGGCAGCTATCACCACCTTCAGCGAAAGCTTGACTCCTGAAGTGGAGATGGTTGTCCCCCAAGTGGTGCAGACGGTGCTTGACGAGTTAGCAAATGCGGGGCAGTAAATCGCCGACGAGCATATCGATTATTCTCGAGGCGCCGAGCTTGGTCTTCAGCACCACACGCCCTGGGTGCTCTTCTCTGACCTCGCCGATGATGGCGGCATCCCTGCCGTAGCGATTTCTGTGCATAACAGCAAGGAGTTGTTCCGCATCTGCGGCGGCAACAATTGCCACCAGCTTTCCTTCATTAGCCACATATAGAGGGTCGAAGCCCAGCATCTCGCAGGCGGCAAATACCTCTTCTCGCACTGGAACTTTGTCCTCAACGATTCTGATGCTGACCTTAGACTGCCTTGCCAGCTCATTGAGGGAGGTGGCAAGACCGCCTCTGGTCGGGTCTCGCAGGCAGTGGACTTGCGAGCTTGCGCGTAGCATCTCAGTCACCAAGTTATTCAACGGGGCGCAGTCGCTTTCAAGCTCGGTGGAAAAAGTGAGGCCCTCCCGCTGGCTGAGCACAGCGATGCCGTGGTCGCCGATAGTTCCGCTCAGGAGCACCTGATCCCCAGGCTTGGCATTCCAGCCCGAGATATCAACTCCCTCTGCTACCATGCCGATGCCAGCGGTATTGATGAACAGCTTATCGGCACTGCCTCTATCTACTACCTTGGTGTCACCGGTGATAATTTGGATCCCCGCCTCATCGGCTGCCCTTCGGGCAGAGTCCACCACTTTTTCCAGGTCACTCTGAGGCAATCCCTCCTCAATGATGAAAGACAGGCTCAAGTATAGCGGCATAGCGCCCACCATGGCTAAGTCGTTTACTGTGCCACAAACTGCCAATTTCCCGATGTCACCGCCGCGGAAGAAAATGGGGTTGACTACATAGCTATCGGTGGTGAAGGCAAGACGACCCTTGAATTCGAAGACTGCTGAGTCATCGAGTTTAGCTAACAGGGGATTTCGGAACGCGGGGAGGAAGCCCTTCTCCACTAAGTCATGGGCAAGCTTGCCACCGCTGCCGTGTGCCAACAGGATCTTACGGCTCATATGCGGCTCCGTAAAGATAGTGAGCGGAGCAGCTTCCCTCAGAGGAGACCATACAGGGTCCCACAGGGTGCTCTGGGGTGCATAGCGTCGCGAAGAGCTCGCAATCCATTGGGGTCTTCACCGCCCTCAGGATGTGGCCGCAGATACACCCTTTGGGCTCATAGGTAGGTCCGGGGTCAACATTGAATGCCAGCTCGGCATCGAAGCGCTCGAATTCCCTCCTCAATTTCAGCCCGCTGTCAGGGATGGGCCCGATCCCGCGCCAGCGGGCGGGGCAGGGCTCAAAAACAGTGTCCATGAGCTCTAAAGCCCTTCTATTGCCATCAGGGCGCACGCTTCGGCGATAGGCGATGTCTACCTTCGGGGCTTTGTCCTCTACCTGAGATACCAACATCTCAATGGAAAGCAATATATCTATGGGCTCAAATCCGGAGACGGCGCAGGCGATGCCATAGTCCCTGGCGACGAATTCCCAAGGGCTGGAGCCGATAATGGTGCTCACATGCCCGGGGCAAACGATGCCATCCAGCTTGACCTCTCCTGAGTCGAGAAGGGCCTTGATCACAGGAGGCGTCAGCTTGTGCAAGGAGAGGACGTAATAATTATCAAGCTTCTCTTGCTCTGCCTGAAGGACGGAGGCGGCAATGGTAGGCGCAGTGGTTTCGAAACCAATGCCAATGAAGACCACCGATTGGGAAGGATTTTCCCTGGCGATCTGGAGGGCGTCCATAGTGGAATAGACGATGCGGACGTCGGCGCCCTCGGCTTTAGCCTTCTGCAGGCTGGAGTGGCTACCGGGGACCTTGACCATATCGCCAAAAGTGGCGGCGATTACATCGGGGAGCTGAGCCAAGGCAATGGCTTTATCCAGGTCTGAGTTGTCGGTAACACAAACCGGGCAGCCGGGACCGGAAAGCATATCAATGGTGGGGGGCAGGAGCTGCCTGATGCCAAATTTGAAGATGGCCACGGTATGCCCACCGCAGAACTCCATGAATCTGGCAGGGCTGAGGGCTTTTTGCTTGATCCGGGCGATGAGCTTCTGGGCTAAGTCAGAGCGGCGAAATTCATCAATAAACCTCACTCAACTCCTCCAGGAGCTGAAGCGTCTCCAGAGCCTCCTCTTGGTCCAGGACATTTATCGCATAGCCGGTGTGGATGAGCACATAATCCCCCACCTTGGCCTCGGGGGTGAGCCACAGGCTGACACGGCGGCTGATGCCGCCAATCTCAGCCTCAGCCTCTTTTCCACTTATCGACTTTATCAACGCTGGGATGGCAAGACACATGGCTAACTCACGCTTCGAGTCTTATGTGCTCCCATTACTGAGCACATGTTCAATGGCATCTCTTAGCGGTCCCTTCTCTGTAAAAACCTCAAAGCGGCAGTATATATCATATCCTTCCTCATTTTTACCGTTTATCAGCAACATGGTGGGTACCGTGGACACGTCGAATTCCCTTACAGCTTGCTCCTCTTTGTAGAAGTCAATCCATATGAAGACAACCCTGTCGCTATATTCATCCTCTAATTCACGGATTATAGGTTTTTGCTGTTCACAGTCAGGACATCCTTCCGTATAGAAGAACAAAAGGACAGGTTTGCCTTCCTTGAGGGCGCTATCAATCCGTGCATTGAGCGAGGCATCGACCGAACCTTGTGCGACCACAAATAGAGGCATACCTATGGCCAGCACAGCAAGGGCAATTATGGCAAACTTGCTTCCTTGCTCAAATAGAAGTCTTCTTCTTCCCAAGCCCAGATTAAGCCTGGATAACAAAGGCCCGATGCTCAAGAACTCTGCCTCATACTTATGAAGCAATAGCGACACCGCCATCAACAGCATTACCACATCGATGGCGAGCG
>Ga0209427_10006985_pt1 | contig 12810 bp, 9 predicted proteins | sample DeeMarSWOR136_30_FD_187465 | JGI IMG/M metagenome (GOLD analysis project Ga0209427, IMG submission 187465) | Marine sediment microbial communities from White Oak River estuary, North Carolina - WOR-1-36_30 (SPAdes) (version 2) | ecosystem: Environmental > Aquatic > Marine > Intertidal zone >... | reverse complement strand
CGTCAATAGGAATAAGACGTATCGCGTGACAGTTAGAGACATTGACTATGTATTGAGGGACAACTTGGATAGTCCTCCGCCCCACATGACACATGTTTGGAGGGATTCAACACCTGAAGAAAGGATGATTCTCTCTGCTCTAGCTGAAATCATTGGATCTGAAGACCAGTATGTCTCAGTAGGAGAAGTTAGAGAGAAACTGCCAGAAAAGGTAGTTACTTGTGATAAAAAAATGATTAGACCTAATCAAAAAGTGATCAGGAAAACACTTGAAAGCCTATTCAGAAAAGAGATTCTTGATCGCAAGAAACGTGAAGCTGCTTATGTTTATAATTTCAAGATAGATTATATACGATACTGGGTGAAGAATGAACGCCCGTTGTTCAGGACTATAGAAGAGATAGAAGAGTCCAAGGAGGAGGAAAAATGAACTCTTACACAAATAGAGACCTCATACAAAATCCAGAAGACTTCTACTGTAGAGAGACAGAAGTGGAAAAAATATTTTCACGAATTGGGGGGTCAAGACCTCAGAGTATATCCTTAGTTGGAGAGAGAAGAATGGGAAAGTCTTTCTTGCTCCACTATGTTTACAGAGAAAAAGTGAGAAAAGATTTCTTGAAAAACTCTAGAGACTACATTTTTGCATTGTGTGACCTAAAGAAAAAGAGTGGTATGAGTGTTATTGATTTTCTTACATTTGTTGCAGAAAGAGTAGCTATTGAGGCACCTGAACTTAAAGAGAATCTTCTCAAGAAGACGACCTATGATTCATTTCTCAAGTTGATTCAAGAACTTGACAAGAGAAAGAAAAAAGTAATTCTCGTATTTGATGAATTTGATGTTGTCATGAATGATGAAAAGTTCGGCCCTGAATTCTTTTCATACCTGCGATCAATAGCAAATTCGTACAATGTTGCATACATTACATCGTCTCGAAAGGATCTCCAAGAATTTCCCCGTACCAGTGAAGTAAGGGATTCTCCGTTTTTCAACATCTTCACCCGTGTATCTGTAGGGCTCTTTGATGAAAAATCTGCCAAAGAACTCATCAGCAAAATCTCAAAAAGGGAAGGTATCCCGTTAGAAAGCTATGCAAAATTCATATTTAGGCTCGCTGGATTTCATCCTTTCTTTTTGCAGATTGCATGTTCCAAATTGAGTGAATATCTCGATTTACATAAATCCATCAATGAAAAAGGATTTCAGACTGTTGAAGAGAACTTCCTTGATGAAGCTAAAGGCCATTTCGGAGATATGTGGAAAGATCTGAAAGGTGAAGAGCAAGAATGTCTAAGAACTGTAGCTCGATCTGAAGAATTAGATCAAAAACTCAAGTTTCTTGCGAGAAAATTAGAAAGGAGAGGATTTCTCACTAATGATGACGAGGACTATAAGATTTTTTCGGAATCTTTCAGAAACTTCATCTTGGGCAAAACTAAGAAAAAAGCGATTTGAATATAAGTAGATTGTGCCAATTCATAGAGAAAATGCACTAAAACCATTTTCTCACAAAATCAAAAAAGGGCTACCGAAATCCTTATAAGTATGTCAGACCAAAATATTTTGGTGATATATGTGAAGCATAAGTGGATATGGGTTGTGGCATGCGTGTTCATTTTTCAATTGTCACACACTCAGTGGGCATGCTCAGGGAAGAATGATGCCAACCAATACTCTTATGATTGGACTCTTGAACCAGAGGAAGATGGCAGCGTCCATGTGAAGGTTGAAATCACACTAGGAAAGGCAGGGTCTTCATATACATTTGTTTTCACTGAAGACTATCGTATAGAGAATATAAAAGCGTGGGAGGTAGAAACAGGAAAAGGTATCAGATGCACTGAAGTTGAAGAAGAAGATAGAATAAGGTACGATCTTGAATTTGAAGATGAAAAAGAAAAAGGATTCAAGTTCCTTGTTGAGTTCGATTGGAAAGATAAGGTTGAGGAAATAGAAGATGAAGTCTATGACCTTTCCTGGGGATGGACAACACACCACAAAGCCTCTCACACAGCAACAGTCATCCTCCCTGTAAAGCATGAAGTATTATCTGCAGAGCCCTTGGATTTTGAGGAAATCGTTCTACCTCAAGACCAAGTATCTGTCAGATTTGAAAAAGATGTCTCTGAATTAGAACCATTTGAGTTTGGAGTGATCTTCTCTAAGAAAGGGAAAGAGTTTAGAAAAGAAGGAGAAACATACTTCAACCAAGGAGAATACCGTGAAGCTAAAGAAGCCTATCTCAAAGCAATGTTGTTCTATTTCAGAATCCCAATAATGGATGATCGAAAAAAATATGAAACTTTGAATGAGCTGCAAGAGCTCGTGTCAGAGATCAACAATATTCTCGGAGAGCCTGACGACCCATTCATATACGATTGGGCTCTTGAACCAAAGATAGACGGCAGCGTCCACGTGATAGTTGCAGTCACAGTAGGCAGGCCACTGTTTTTGTATCAGTTTCCTTTCTCCAAGAATTATCCTGTGGAAAAAATACAAGCTTGGGATACAGAAACATTGGAGCCCATTGAATTCATTGAAATTGAAGAAAAAGGTGTAGTGAAGTACATGTTTGGATTCGGGGAGGAGAAAGAAAAAGGATTTAAATTCACTGTCGAATTCGATCGAAAAGACAAGGTTGAAGAAATAGAAGATGGAGTCTATGATCTTTCCTGGGGATGGACAACAGGACACAAAGCCTCTCACACAGCAACAGTCATCCTCCCTGTAAAGCATGAAGTATTGTCTGCAGAGTCCTTAGAGCTCGAAATAATCCCTCTAGATCAGGATCAAATATTACTCAAATTTGAAAAAGATGTCTCTGAATCAGACCCATTTGAGTTTGGAGTGACCTTCTCTAAGAAAGGGAAAGAGTTAATTGAGAACGCTCAGGAATACTACAATCGAGGAAAATACTATGAAGCCAGATTAGCTTATCTGGAAGCGGTCGAGTTCTATTCCAATTCTGAGTTTTCCATGGTAAATAATCGAAACACAGATGAACTCCTGGCTGACCTGGAAGAACGCGTGGAAAACATGAAAAGAACCGAATATGTCCAAGGGAAATTCACCTACGATTGGACTTTTGAACCAGAGGAAGACGGCAACGTCCATGTGAGAGTTGAAATCACATTAGGCGGTCCGTGCTCGTCATATCAATTTAATTTCCCTAAAGACTGTTCTGTGAAGAGCATAAGAGCTATGGATGAAGATTGGAATCTTATTGAATACACCTACACTGAGGAAGAAGATTTAACATACATATTTGAATTCGACACTGAGAAGGAGAAAGGGTTCAAATTCATTGTCGAATTTGACCTAGAGAATGAAGTCGAGAAAACAGAAAAAGAAACCTACTACTTCTACTGGAAATGGATAAAAAACCACAGGACCTCACACACAGCAACTGTTATTCTCCCCCAGGAGCATAACTTGTCATTTACAAGTCTCTTGACTCCCAAGGAAACCTACTCAATGAGAGATCATACATATGTTATATTTTGGAAAGACGTCTCCGAATTAGAACCATTTGCATTCGAACTAACCTTTTCTAAGAAAGATCCTATTTTGTATATATTAATAGCAATTATTCTTCTATTCCCAGCTTCTTCAGCGATTCTTTTAAGAAAACACATAAAATATCTAATTTTTCCTCCAATTTTCGAGCGCATCTATCCCAATCCTTACATTGCAGGAAACCCTATCAGATCAGAAGAGATGTTTTTCGGAAGAGAAGATGTTTTTCAGTTCATAAAAGATAAATTTAATGTAAAGGAGAAAAATATTACCATTGTCTTGCATGGTGAAAGGAGGACAGGAAAAACATCTGTCCTCTACCAAATAGAGAATGGAAGACTTGGAAAAGAATTTGTACCAGTTTACATAGATATACAAGCCATGGCAAACGTAAACGAGAAAGAGTTTTTCGCGAAAATAACTGACAAAATCATAGAATCTCTTGTAAAATTCCCGGTCATAAATCACAAATCCAATGAATATATCGAAATCAAAAAAATCACAAAAGGATTTGATACTGAGCCGAATCCATACAGTGTATTCAGTAATTTCCTCGATAAAGTAGCACACGTACTGAAAGAGAAGTACCTCCTCGTGATGTTTGACGAATATGAAATTCTGGAGAAAAAAATTAAATCCAGCCACTTAAGCCCAGACATCATTCAATACATGAGAAATCTGCTGCAAAACCTGGAACGGTTTTCATTCATCTTCACAGGGTCAAAAAAGTTGGAAGAACTCGAAGATATACACTGGAGCTTTTTGTTTAATGTTGCTACATATTGGAGAATCAGTTACCTTAGGCAAAAAGATGCTTCAGATTTGATGAGTATTCCAGTTGGTGACAAAATTCGGTATGACAAGAAAGCCGTAAATAAACTCCTTCGGTTAACAGCATGCCATCCATATCTTTTGCAGTTATTCCTGCAAAATTTGGTTGACCACATCAATAAGGTTGAAAAGTATCGCGTGAAGGTAGAGGAAATTCTTCATATACTGCACTACGTCGTGGATAATCCTCCACCCCACATGTTCTATGTCTGGAAAGATTCAAAACCTGAAGAAAAAGTAGTTCTATCTGCCTTAGCTGAAATCATTGAATCTGAAGATCAATATATCTCAATAAGAGAAATTGAGGAGAAACTAAAGGAAAATGAGGGTATCCTTGACAAAAAAGTGATCAAGAATGCATGTAGTGAACTGAAGAAAAAAGATATTCTTGGAAGCAAGGAACGTGAGGCTGTCTATAATTTCAGAGTAGATTTGCTACGATACTGGATCAAAAATGAACATCCATTGTTTGAAGCTGTGGAGGAGATAGAATGAACCCGTACACCAATAAAGTTATTATACGGAACCCAGCGAATTTCTACAACAGGAAAACAGAAGTTGCCAAAATATTCTCACGAATTGGAGGACCAAGACCCCAGAGTATATCTATAGTTGGAGAAAGACGAGTTGGAAAGTCTTCTTTGCTCTACTACATTTGTAATGAGAGTGTAAGAAGAAAATTCCTGCAGGACTTTGAAGACTACATCTTTGTCTTCTGTGACCTCGAGGAAAAAACAGACATGGATGTTGATGATTTTTTCACTCTCGTTGCAAAAAAGATAGCTATTGAGACTAGAAGATTTTCTGAAAAAGATCTTTTTGAGAAAGTTACCTACGATTCATTTCTCAAGTTAATTCAAGAACTTGATATAAGCAAGAAAAAGGTGATTCTAGCATTTGATGAATTTGATGTTGTTACAAAGAATGAGAATTTTGGTTCTGAATTCTTTTCATATTTGCGATCACTGGCAAATTCGTACAATGTTGCGTACATTACATCCTCACGGAAGGACCTCCAAGAGCTGTGCCATACGGAGGGAGGAATAGAGTATTCCCCCTTTTTCAACATTTTCACTCACATGCCCATAGGACCCTTCGATAGAGAATCTGCTCTAGAACTCATCAGGGAGCCATCAAAAAGAGAAGGCATCCCCTTGGAAGAGTATTCAGAATTCATATTTGAGCTTGCTGGATTCCATCCTTTCTTTTTACAGGTTGCATGTTCCAATATGTTTGAATATCTGGATTTACATGGATCTATTGATGAAGAAGGGTTCCAAAATGTTGAAGAGAACTTCTTTGAAGAAGCTGAAGATCATTTTGAGTATATGTGGGATCATTTAGAAGATGGAGAGAGACGCTGTTTATCAACTATAGCTGAATCAGAAGAATTAATGGATCGAAAACTTCAATTCATTGCGAAAAAACTGGTAAAGAGAGGATTTCTCACAAAAGATGGTAGAGACTATAAGATCTTCTCGAAACCTTTCAAAAACTTTATTTTTTGTGCAATTGAGGAAGAAAAACATCTAGGGTGATTATATGACAAAAAAGTATGTAGCACCGAGCCATGAAGTAAAAGCCTTCCACTGTCCTCACTGTGGAGCCTTCGCACATCAAAAGTGGTGTAAGGCAGCTGAGATGCGCCCGGGTCCGCCTGAATCCTATGGCGAATGTATTGAAGGAGTATCTGTAAGTGTTTGTTCGAACTGCAAAAAATATGCTGTATGGGTAGATAACAACATTGTATATCCCCGCTCGTCTGCTGCTTCCTTGCCTGTCGAAGATATGCCGGATGATGTAAAGGAGGATTTTATAGAAGCAAGAAAAATAGTCAATGACTCACCCCGGGCAGCGGCTGCCCTATTGAGACTGGCACTGCAGAAACTCATGGTTCACCTGGGAGAAGAGGGCAAAAACATCAACAATGACATAGCAAGTTTGGTTGAAAAAGGCCTCCCTGAGAAGATACGGAGAGCACTTGATGCAGTGCGGGTCGTCGGCAACAATGCAGTTCACCCAGGGAAGATGGATTTGAGAGATGATGAAGATACAGCTCTTCTGTTGTTTGACATATTGAATATAGTAGTAGACGTTATGATAACGCAATCAAAGAAGATTGACGAAATATACAACAGAATTCCTCATTCTGCGAAGGAAGCCATTGAAAGAAGGGATAAGAAGAAACGAAAGCACTCAAATTCTTGAAATTGATCTGATAATAACAATATTAAAGATCTTCTATAGTTGAGTACAATTTCAGTTCTCATTATTCACCTATTCTGGTCATTTTCAGGAGAAGAAAAAAGAAGTATTGCAACATTAATGAGCAGAACAAGAATAATAAGGAACCTCCAGGGCCAAATATTTCCAAGACCTCTCAAAATATACTCACCAACCCATGCAAAAAGAGAACCAATCATAAGTGGAAAAAGGACTTGCTTATTCCGTCCCAAAGCTCGCTTATATCTCAAGACGAGGTTATGTAGTTTCCATTTCGTTGTCTCAGTTTTGCCTCCTTTGGGAATATTTGAAACCTCCAAGATAAATTCCCGAAAAGTCTCACTGAAAATCTCAGTTTTTTCGTTGATTGTTACGTATCCCTTTCGCTTAAGCCCCCTGGCTACAGACCTATCCCTGTCTTTCACTTCCTTTCCCATCGCAATTTTAATCAACAAATCTCTTTCTTTCTCAGACAATCCTTTCCACGCATGGTTGAAGTGTTGATCAGCTTCTTTCCGAAATTCTGTAAGTATGTCTCTGTAGCCCCCTGGGTCGATTTCAAGGCCATGCTTTTTCTTATGTTCAAAAAGCTTGCGGCACAATAGCTGAATGAAGAAGGGGAATAACCCTGCATACTTCAAAATGAAATCTTTCTCTTCCTCTAAAGGAATACCCTCTTCGGCTGATGGAATTTTAATGAGGTCCAAAGCTTCATCTTCTTGAAATAATCCTAAATAAATAGGAGTAAAGATATTAAAGAAAGGAGATCCAGGCAGATCTATTTGACAGAGGTCTTTCAAACTTTTTTTGGTGGATATGACGTATGCGACACTGTAGTCAGGGTTTTCGGCAATATATCGGAGATAGGAGAGGAAATCGCTTTCAAAGTTCCTGTTCTTGAGAATTTTATCGAATTCATCAAGCAAGAGAATCAATCTGTAACCAGAATTATGCAGAGTCTCTGCCATGTTTTCGAATGTTTTGTTGTCTTCTACTCGTTCAATTCCAATTGCATCAGGCAGCTTGTCTTCTAATTCTTGATAAAGCATCCTCCAAAACTCTTCCACTGTTACGCTGAGACATTGCTGAAAACTGAAATATGCGAAAATGTATCTTTCGTGATGGGGCAATTCATGTCTTCTCTTATCTGATTTTAGGATATAGTAGAGCAAGGAAGATTTCCCCACTTTTCTTTCACCCATAATTGAGACGCATTGTGGTCTAGAGGGCCTTATTCTATTGAAAATTGTTTCTATCTCATTTTTCCGACCAAAGAAGTATTTGGTTTCTTCGATCATGCCACTATTCCAATAGGGATTTTCCATGTTCTAGCCTCCTGGAGAGCTTAAAAGGTCACTGTTCTATAACTAACCGTCTTAACATATTTATGTAGAGCAAGTATTTATTCTTTTCGCTTTTGAGAATGTCCTCATTTTCCAATTCATTGAGGCGGCTATTGCATACTGGAGGAATTCTATATTCATTTTACCTGTTCTCGCATTGATCCTGTACAAACAACTAAAAAACAGCAAAATTACATATCCACTACTCAGTAGCAACAACACCATGACCTAACAAGTCACTCTTTTTAATCAATGGCCACCCACTTGTTATATCCTCAGAACTATCAACCACTATTGGATCCACATCTTTCTTTAAAATGCTCCAACCCTCATTATTACCACTTACCCTATCAATACAATCCATGATAAACACTTTCCTGCCCTGATTTTTGGCATATCTTGCTTGGGTAAGCGTTCCACTATGTATTTTATTACTCATCTCAACAATTAGAACTCCCTTTGACAGTATACTAATAATTCTATTTCTTCTGTACATCTTATACATAAGTCCCTTAGAATCTGGAGGAAATTCAGAAATACAGTATCCATTCTCTACAATTCTGCTAAAAAGATAAAAATTCTCCTTTGGATAAAAAACCTCCTTGTTAAATCCTGTTCCTAAAACAGCAATTGTCCTCCCTTTACCATCAAGCGCCCCAAGATGTGCTTCAGTATCTATACCCCGCGCCAACCCGCTCACAATGGTATAACCAGCTTCTGCTAACTTTTGAGCAACACTTCTCGCAACATTTCTACCCATATCAGACGGTTCCCTCGTTCCCACTACAGCAACAGCATTCTCCTTCTTAAATCTTTTTTGGATTATAAACATTAAAAATCCTCTATATTTTGCCAATTAACATCATTAATCAAAATTTGCTTTCGAATTTCTATTATTCTTACCAAATCACTCAAAGTTCTAAATTTTCTTTCTCCAGAGAGTGGAAAAGGTTAAATAGATTTATGGTTCCATCAGCAACAATTTAAATGAAATCTAACAGGCGAATACCTATGAATGAGAAAAGCACAGCAGCCATGTTCAAGAAAGCGGCTTCAATCCTCTTAAGCCATGGAGCAAAAAAAGTAAGCATTATTGGATCTTATGCACGAGGTGAACATAACCCACAAAGTGATTTGGATATTGTTGTTGAATTTTCAGAAAGAAAAAGCCTTTTGGATATTGTGGGAATAGAACAGGAACTATCGGAAGCCTTGGGTATAAAAGTGGATTTACTAACTGAAAAATCCATCAGCCCTTATTTGATTGACAGAATTAAAAAGGAGATGATGGTGATCTATGAATGAAAAAAGGTTATCGTACTTAAGACATAATGATTGATTTCTCTTGTCTAGCTTTGAAAAATCCTTCTCAAATTCTTTTGAGAATATTAGTTCATATTTCATCTTTTAACCCATATTTTTCTATTAATTCACCCAGAGAGATAAAATTTCCCTCTTCTATGTCTTTTAACCCCTTTCTTATACTTTCTAACGTTTCTTCGTCCTCCAGGATTTCAAGTGTTTCAATAAAACTATCAATTTCTTCTCTGATTCTCAACAGTTCAGAAAGAGCCATCTTGTTTGCTTCTTCAATCTTGATTTTGGATTCCATGAGACATACGAATCAAAATTCTTTAAATAGGTTTTGGCAAAAAGGGTTTTCAACTTTAGGTGTTTCTCTCACTTTTGTTACACGTGTAACAAAAAATTGGCTTTCATTTGATTATTCCCTAGTTTTCTGATATTTTAAGACATGTAAGATGATACACCCCTCACCGATGTGATTTTTCAAGGAAGATCCGAAGAATTGTATATGGCACTTAATCACTAAATACTTCTTTCATTGTCAAAAGTTCTCCTTTTTCTCTTTGTTTTAATGTTTCTCCACCTCTTTTTCTTCTTCCTTGGTCAAAAAGAAGTCACCCAATTCAGATTCTGACAACACTCTTTTGATGTACTCTACATCTTCTGCAACTTTTCTCAACAGCTCTATTTGTTCTACTTCTGTTTTCATATTATTGTTTATGAAAATCCCCCTTAAATAATTTATTGAGACTTGACTTTCGTGAGTATGTTAATGGACATCAAATTCCAATTTCTTAGATTCGGTGAAGCCTTTTGGATATTGTAGGAATAGAACAGGAGTTATCTGATTAAATAGGTATAAAGGTGGATTTACTAAATAAAAAATCCATAAGTCCTTACCTCATTGACAGAATTAGAAAGGAAATGATGGTGATTTATGAATGAATAAAGATAGCCTAATATATGTGAGGCACATCCTGGATGCTATACATCGAATTGAGGAATACACCGAAGGAGTGGAACATGAGGATTTTATGAACAATGATCTCGTTCAAGCCGGTGTCATTAGAGAGATTATTTTGGTGTTGATTTGAACTTAGTTTGGGAGACAGTTGAAAAAGACATTCCTATGCTAAGGGAAAAAATAGTGAATATAATTGAAAAAGAAGAAAAAATATAATTGTAATTCAGAATCAATCACTTAGGTATTCTTCTCCATCTGCTCTTTCTTCTTGACATGAACTGCCAAAATTAAGAGCAAAACAGCCAGCAACCCAACCAGAACTACAGGTGCTCTAACCCACATTGAATCTTGTTCAGATTCGGGAAGATCTTCCACTTCTTCAGTATTTTTATCTATTTCTTCTTTCTCTTCCTTTTCTACTGAGTACTCCTTTTCTTGCTCTTCTTTTATTTCTTCCTTTCCTTCTCTTTCTTCTTGGGGCACCTCTTGAGATCCATCTGAACCTGCAGTAATCCTGTTGATCTCCTCTCCCAGTATCCTGCGAACATCCAGCAACTGTTCAGGGTTCTCATCCCATTCATACCAGCTTTTAACAATTTTTTTCACTTCTTTGTCCGCAAAAGATTCCTTACCCAAGGATTCCAGTATAACAAAATACTCGTAATCCTCCATTCCCTCCCGCAAAACTTTCAACCTGATAGACGGCAAGCATCCATCCTTACCAGGATACATTAACACCCCTTCCCCATTGTATACTTCCCCATCCTCTGTCCACGTTCCAGTATCTTCCCATGGGTCTTTAACATCCCACCAGTTACACGTCCAGTACACCAATCCTGAAATTTCAGAATTCCAGATCATCCACGTCACCACCCGATAATTCAACACTGGAAAATCCAGTTCCCAGAAAGGAGTCTCTTGTTCTCCCTGTGTCAATGCTGTATACGTCCACACCTCCTCTCCCAATGCCTGTCTCTCCTTAATTAACGCCTTTTCCTCCTCTATACATGGAAACAATGGACACCAAATATCCACATACCCAATCAAATCGCCCCACGACGGATCATCCGGCACCATCTGTTCTGTCACCAAAAATCTAATATCTGGATGAATTTCCTCCAATTTTCTACTGACATCCCTCACCTCCTGGTATGCCCTCTTAGAATTCGGTTCATCAATCAAATAAAAAAAGAATCGGTTCTCCCACCCATTCTCAGCATAATACTCGTATAAATTCCTCAAATACCTCGTGGTCTTCTCTAAATCCCTCCCAAAAGGATCTCTAAAAGGCCAGTCCTCATACAAAGGATAAGCCAAACAGTTAACCTGCAACGTGTCCATGAAGTACTTCAAATGCTCATGATTCTCCTCCATATCAATTGAGCCATCTCTAAACACCTCAGGTTCTGCAAAATACAGTTCCCACGGCATCAGCCTGTGCTCAATCAATGTCTCATAGTAGTCATAAAGATAAGGTTCCAATTCTTCTGGGTCCCAACTCAGTCCGTGGGCTTCTAAAACATATTCTACCATCACCTCAATACCCGACTTTAAAGACACCTTTTCAGGAAGCGTAAAATTCCACACCTCCACAGTTACCGGCACTTCTATAACATCGCCCACATCAATATAAATTGATCCTGTATACACACCAGGTATCTGGTCTACAGGAGCATACACATCCACCCACACAACTGTATTCTCACCCTTGGCAATTGTAACCTCTTCAAAAGGCTTTAACCCATCAGGATGCCACCCCGGTTCACCTTTACTCCTCGGTGACAGTTCTCTCACGTACAAGTAATGCACTTCGTAAAACGTGAAATGCTCCCTAGAAAACACATTTCCCTTCTCATCATACAAATCAGTGACATAAACAACGCCTTCCACATTCTCCCCTGATTTCATCACAATCTGAAAGGGCTCGTACTCATTTTTTGCCAGTCTTATGTAAACTTCTCTGTCCTCTGGAACAGGATCATGCATCCTGATTCTCTCCAGTCCGTGGGTTATCCCCACTTCAATTTTCGATGTACTAGAATAAAAAAGCATACACACACAGACCACAAAAACTACCTTTCTCAACATGTTCTTGATAAGCCCTCATTCTTTAAGTAGATTTGGACTTCAATACTACTGAATCATCCTCAGATTTACTATCGTCTTGTCTCATTTTGTTACACGTGTAACATTCTGGCGAGTTTCTTACATACTTACAAATTGTTGATGAAAAGATAGTATGAAGTCAGATGTACTTATCTTTACTCGCTTGTTTTTGGAGTCTCTATTGATTTTACTCTATTCAGAAATTACTCCTTTCTTTCATTTTCTTGTATTGTGGGAGAGAATTTTTCATTTCGTGGTAACTGTTATATATCTCTACCCCTTTTTGAGCCGGTTCGTCTCATTCCTACGAATGCGCCACCAATGATCACCAAAACTACTAAAACCCCTGTTCCTAAACAAATCCCTGGACAGCCGTCTTTGTCTGGGGGACCTACTTTGTGTGGACACTCATCATCGCAGTCATTAACACCATCTCCATCAGAATCCAAAGGACAACCATTGGAATCGACCTTAGTACATTCTGAGGGGCACTTATCATCGCAATCATTAACACCATCT
>Ga0209427_10006982_pt1 | contig 12814 bp, 8 predicted proteins | sample DeeMarSWOR136_30_FD_187465 | JGI IMG/M metagenome (GOLD analysis project Ga0209427, IMG submission 187465) | Marine sediment microbial communities from White Oak River estuary, North Carolina - WOR-1-36_30 (SPAdes) (version 2) | ecosystem: Environmental > Aquatic > Marine > Intertidal zone >... | reverse complement strand
ACACTCGGCAGCAATATGGTGGCAAAGCCAAGGCTGGCACTCTTTAAAAAACCACGTCTTGTGCTAACGTATTCACTCATCAGATTTTCTCCTTGATTAGTGTTGTTTTATTTTGCCAATAATATCATAATCGTTTTTACTTGTTCCAGTATTCGTCAATTACCTTTTGTATGCGAGGGTATTTTATATCTGTTTCGTTGTATTTTTTTCTTAATCGCAGCAGTTCGGCCCTTAGCTTTTTGACTACAGCAGCATATTTCTGTTCACCGTACAGGTTGTTCATTTCGTAAGGGTCGTTTTTCATATCGTACAGTTCCCAGCCAGGTTGGGTTGGTTTCGGCCCACCTTTTTTGTAATTTAGCCCGTAGAAAAATATCAGCTTGTATTCTTTAGTCCGAACACCGAAATGCGCCGGGTTGTCGTGATGCGCCATGTGCATCCAGTAACGGTAATAAGTTGACTTAGGCCAGTCGGCAGGCGTTTTGCCCCGCAGCAGTGGAACGAAACTTCGCCCCTGCATGTAGCTTGGAGCCTTAAGGCCCACCAGCTCCAGTATCGTCGGTGCAAAGTCGGTATTGTTGATGATTTCGTCTGTTCGGGTCCCTGGCTTAATCATCCTGGGATACCTTACAAGGAAAGGCATCCGCATCGACTCTTCGTACATCCAGCGCTTGTCGATATAATCATGTTCGCCGAGCATCATGCCCTGGTCGGACGTATAGATGATTACAGTGTTGTCCATTTGCCCGCTTTTTTCCAGGTACGCAAACAGCCTTCCCAAGTTATCATCAATCCCTCGAACGCATCGTAGATACTTCTTCAAATAACGCTGATATGCCGTGCGTTTGTATTGCTCATCCGGCAGCGACTGGTCGACAAACATGTGCATACCCATATTCCTTCGCTTGTTACGTTTGCCGATGGATGTACCCATACCTCTAGTTGCATCAGAGCCGTGACGTGGTTGCCGCCACAGGCTTACCGGCTCAGGGATATCCACATCATCAAATAGCCAGTCATAGCGTTCGGCATTTTCGAAATTATCGTGCGGCGCTTTATAATGGTGCATCAAAAAGAAAGGTTTCGAACTGTCTCTGCCTTTGAGCCACTTGAGCGATGTATCGGTAATAACATCCGAGGAGTGACATGAGTCATATCTTGCAAAGCGTTTTTCGTTCTTGGGCCACTGTCCGCCTGATTCCCGAAGAATTGGATTGAAATACGAACCCTGCCCCGGAAGCACGCAATAATAATCGAACGCAGGTTCCTCCTTCAGGTGCCACTTGCCTATCATAGCCGTTTCGTAACCGGCCTGTTTCATCAGCTTGGGCAGGTATTGTTTTTCCGGTTCGAGTCTTCCGCCCAAATCCAGGGCGCCGTTGGTCTGGCTGTACTGACCGGTCAGTATCGTCGCCCTGCTGGGTACACAAATAGAATTGGTACAAAAGCAGTTCTCGAAAAGAATCCCTTCCTTAGCGAGTCGGTCGATATTCGGCGTTGGAGCCACCTTTGCCAGCCTGCTCCGATACGCACTGATGGCATGCGCGGCATGGTCATCGGACATGATATAAAGAATATTCGGAGCTCTGTCTCTATTCACCTTCTGGGCCGCCAACAATCTCCCCGCCCAGGCAAGTGTCATCGCTGCTCCAAGCTCTTTCAAAAACTGTCGTCTATTCATCCCAATGCCTCAAATTACACAACTATAATTTCTCATTTATTTCTACGCAGTTACGTTACTACTCGGAGCACGTAATCTTGAACGCAAAAGCATATTCGCATGGTTTTTTAGAGGGCATTTGGATTTTCAGCCCTACTTGATTCTGTTTCCAACTCAATTTACCGTTATGGCCCAGCAGTTTGATATCGGTAATATCGATGGCCCCCGGCTTATCTGCCAGCGATTGGATTGTTACTGTTGTTCCAGCGCCCGGCCAGTCCAGCACAACCGCGTAAATCGTCTTGCCGTCATTCGAACACGTGAAACGGATATCCTCGGACGTGAACGGTTTGTCCTTCCTCTCGCTGAAACCGCCGCCAATGTTGCGTGTGGGACCTTCACCAAAGGCCTGCCACGGGCGCGTATTGTAGATCGCTTTGCCATTGACTTTGAGCCATCCTCCGATTCCAAGCAGCAGTTGCTGCGCTTCCAAGGGTATCGTGCCGTCGGCTGCGGGACCAACATTCAGAAGCATGCAACCGTTTTTGCTAACGATGTCCACGAGCACATCGACGAGCTGATCATCCGACTTGTAGGGGATGGATTTCTGGCAAAACCATGGGCCGACGGAAGTGTCGGTCAGCCAGGAATACGGTACAAGACGGTCTTCACGTCCGCGTTCGAAGTCCAGAATGCCGGTGTGCGCATGGATATGCCGGTGCTTGTGAGCGACGCCGACCTGGCGGTTGTTCCGCGCCGCCCAGTTGTAATAGTCGGCAAACATCCGCTGTTGGTATTCAGGCGTGATGCAATTGCGTTTTTCGTTGCCCAGCCCAAAGTCGAACCATATAAGGTCAGGCTGGTATTTTTTGACCACTTCGTTGACCTTGCCAAGCCACTGCTCCATAAACTCTTGAGTGGGCGGCGCATCAGGCTCGTGGGCCTGGCAGTAAAGTCCGGCGTACTTCGGGTCGGCACCGTCATACTTGTACGATGGCTCGAAGTACCGCCACGAGAAGCCGTGATGAAACGTCGCGATGAACTTCATACCGTGTTTACGAATGGCCTTTTCAAGCTCACCGGTGATGTCGCGTTTCGGGCCCTTGTCCATGCTGTCCCACTCTGTCAGGGCCGAGTCCCACATGGCGAAGTTGTCATGATGTATGACCACCGGCCCGGCAAACTTCGCCCCGGATGCGGCAAAAAGTCTTGCCCACTGCTCGGCATCAAATTTCTCGGCCTTGAACAGGGGAACAATGTCCTTGTAGCCGACCTGGTGCTGGTCTCCGAAACGCTTGCGGTGGTACTTAAAGGTCGGGCTGTTGGGCATGTACATGTTGCGCCCGTACCACTGGACACCGCCCGGCCCATCTTCTGCGCCCACGGTAACCGGCCCCCAGTGCGTATAGATGCCGAACTTCGCATCCCGGAACCACTCTGGGGTCTCGTGCTTGGCTAATGACTCCCACATTGGCTTGAACCTGTCGTTGCTCTTTGTCGCAGATTCAGATGTAAATCCGGTTCTCGCCAGGATTGCAAATGACAAACTGCTGAACAAAATAAATCTTATAGTTCTCTTCACGGTACAAATCCTTTCGCTGAAAAAGATAATACACAGACGAATCCCTCTAAACGATAACATTTGCTTTTTAATAAACAAGAGCTACAAATACCAACCGGAACGATATGGTTCTTTAACATATTTATTTGCGTCACTGTCATTCGTAAACTTCATACTCTCTGCGTCCCAGTCGAGTGTCTTGCCTATGCGAATTGCGATATTTCCTAACAAGACGGCCTCTGTAATGATGCTTGCCCAATCGAAGTTACAGCCTGCCGCTTGGCCGCCCCTGATGGCCTCGACCCATTCTCCCCAGGTTCCGGATCTACGCTGAAGTGTCTTGGGTGGAAGTTTATAGGCCTTCATTTTCGATTCCGGGATTATCCTGTTGCCTAATATCTTGCCTTTATCTCCCACATACATATTTCCTTGATTTGGCAGTTCTCTGCCTGTTTCCAATTCCGCCGGGCGTGGAGGCTTCAGGCCGCCGTCATACCAGAAAAGTCTCAAAGGCGGCATACCCTCACGGGCAGGAAAATCAAAAGTAACAACCGATGCAAGAGGAGCCGTCTCATCAAAGACTATTGATGAGCTGGCGCTGATACTCCTCGGATATCGAAGCTTCAGGGCCCTGAATACAATATTGAAGTGGTGGCAGCCCATATCACCTAAGGCCCCTGTACCGAAGTCCCACCAGCCGCGGAAATTCCAGGGATGATACACGGCAGGCCGCGGACGTTTGGAATTTACCTGGCTCAGCGCAAGATGTTCGGGAGGCCACTTGTCCTTGAACGGCCGCATCGACGCCGGGCCTATCCACAAGTCCCAGTCCAGAGTTGCCGGCACCTCGTCTCGGCCGGGTGGACGCAACATACCCTGCGGCCATAAGGGGCGGTTCGACCAGCAGTGCACTTCACGGACATCGCCAATAGCCCCATCCCATATCATTTCGCATAACCGGCAAGCACTATCAGACGTGTTCGATGACGCCGTTACCTGCGTGGCCACTCCAGCTTGGCGGGCTGCCTTGGCAAGAATCCTGACCTCATCAATGGTCCTTGTCAAAGGCTTAACACAGCAAACATGTTTACCTTTTCTTAGCGCAGCAATACCGATGACGGTGTGAGTGTGATCGGGCGTGGCGCAGTACACCGCATCGATCTTATCCGCCTCGGCCTCCAGCATCTTACGAAAATCACGGTATCTCCTTGCTTTGGGGAAATAGTCATACGTCCTCTTGGCGTACACATCATCAACATCGCACAGGACAACAATATTAGTATTTGCCTGCTGACTTATGCTGCGCAACTGGTTATGCCCGACGCCGCCCACACCGACTCCCGCAATCTGTATTGTCTCACTCGGCGGGATATGCCTTGGCCCTCCTAAAACATAACTGGGGACAATAGACATAGACGCAAATGCTGCTCCAGCTCCGTACATGAAATCACGACGTGAGATTGCCGCATTGTTTGTTAGCACATGGCCTTTCTGGGCGACTTGGTTCTTTTGGTTTTTATTGCTGTTTTTGTCGAGTTTCATAATAATGCTCCTCATAAACTGTATGTGATAGTTGCTATATAAGTCGAGTCTTTCCAGGTATTGCAACGGGTCGGACGGGCAGCTCACCCAGCTCATATTTCCCGGGCGACAGGTCGAGCTTGGACTTGATTGCCCAGTCCCATTTCATAGCCCGGCCTGTGTAAGCACTCATTCTGCCCATTATAACGGTCATCGTGCTTTCAGCGAGTCTCTTACACTCGTTGATAGGCTTGCCCTGGCGAATACTCCTAATCAGATTAGCATACTGGGCCACCTCACCACTGTGAATAGGGTCATCGTACTTATAGATTCGCTGACCTTTTGTGTTATCAATATAACCTTCGGCTCGGGTCGTGAATGTCGAGCCTTTTGTACAGACTACACGCTCACCCACTCGTGGTGTTGACCCTTCAATCTGAGAGCTCATACTCATTACACGAATGCCGTCCGGGTATTCGTACTCAACGGTAAAGTGGTCGTATATGTTCCCGAACTCAGGACCTGTCCGAGCCTGGCGTCCACCCATCCCAAGGCACAAAACCGGATGCGAGCCAACGGCCCAATTCATAACGTCCATATTGTGAAGGTGCTGCTCAACGATATGGTCGCCTGACAACCAGACAAAATAAGGCCAGCAGCGAATCTGCCATTCCATATCTGACCACCCGGGTTTGCGATACTCGAAGTGCCACTTGGAAGAGCCCCAGTTCCAATATGCCTGTCCACCGACAATTTCCCCAAGCCGTCCATCGTGGATGCGCTTCATAAGTTCGAGATACTGTGGTTGCCATCGCTGCTGCGTTCCAACCACGATGGACAGCCCCTTCCTATCAGCAAGTTCCGCCGAAGCAAGCAACGAACGCACACCAACAGGGTCCACCGCACCGGGTTTCTCCATAAAGATATGCTTGTTCTTTTCCAATGCCGCCTTGACCATCTGCGGACGGAACCCTGGTGGAGTCAACAGCATCACAATATCAACCTCTTTCATGGCAAGTATTTTCTTATAGGCGTCAAAGCCAAGAAAGCATGTTTGCGAACTAACTTTCACGTTGTCAGGACAACTCTTTTTGAGCTCAGCCAGTGAGCTGTCGAGCTTGTCTTGGAACAGATCCGCCATGGCGACCAGCTCCACACCATCGGCGGACTTCAGGCAGTCGACAGCATCTTTAGTCCCACGTCCTCCGCAGCCGATCATGGCGACACGCATAGTATCGGAACCAGCAGCAAATATCCTGTTATTTGGAGAGAGCATTGCACTAGCCGAAATGGCAGCACCGGCCTTCAAAAACTCTCTTCGAGATACAGGTTGTATTTTGTTCTTCATTGTTGATTCCCTTTCATTAATCATTAACGGATTGATTTTCGAATAGTTGCCTGCTTCTTCTTTGCTCCTCTTACTTCCGAATGTTGCAAACTTGAATTTTACACTGTTCTATAGAAGGAATTATAATCGTATTGCAAACCATACCCTCAGAACGTATATTACAGAATTATATAAGTGGGCAGATGGTATTGCAATAATAGAATTCCGTGCACCGTCACTTATCTGCTATTGGAATGGCGCAGTTTCTTCTTATGATAAAACTATATATTCCTAACGTGAGCAGAACATTATGAAAAGACGTACATTCCTGCGAACTATTGGTATAAGCGCATCACTTGCTCTAAACGGCCTGCTTATCTCCACAGCAGCAGCAAAGACCACTCAGACCGCCCGTAAAGTCCTTTACGCCGATAAGAAAAGGCCCTCGCGATCGCCAAATATTCTTTGGATTATTTCCGACGATCATTCGCGTAACGACCTCGGTTGCTATGGCCATCCGCTTGTTAAAACACCGAACATCGACCGGCTCGCCAGTGAAGGAATGCGTTTTACGAACGCTTTCGCTCTCGCCCCCACATGCGCTCCCACACGGTCAGGACTGATTACGGGCATGTATCCAATCAGCATCGGTGCTCACAACCAGCGAAATGACCGGGCAGTTCTGCCCGAACACGTGCGATTGCTGCCTGAATACTTCAAGGATGCAGGCTACTTTTGTGTGAACACTACCTGGGATATTAAACGGCCGGGAAAGACAGACTACCAATTCCAGTGGAAACGCGAGGCGACCTATGAGCGTGTAACGGACTGGGCAAAACGTAAACCGGACCAGCCCTTCTTCGCTCAGGTTCAGATATCCGAACCACACAGGCCTTTTAAGACAGACACGGAAAATCCAATTGATCCCTCTAAGATAAATCTGCCTCCGCAGTACCCTGACGACCCAATAGTTCGTATCGATTTCGCACAATACCTGGAATCGATACAGTTGCTTGACCGTAAAGTCGGCGGGGTCTTGAACAAATTGGACCGAGAAGGTGATGCTGACAATACTATTGTCTTTTTCTTTTCAGATCAAGGTCGGCCTTTCCCTTGCGGCAAGCAGTTTCTTTACGACGAAGGACTGGCAATACCATTAATTATCCGTTGGCCGGGAAACGTGCAGCCTGGTTCAATTTGTGCCGGGCTGGTGAGTATGCTCGATTTTGCTCCAACGTGTTTACGCTTGGCCGGGCTTGATGTTCCAGGGCACATGCAGGGAAGTGTCTTTCTCGGAAAAAGTGCTATGGCACGCGAGTACGTTTTCGCATCACGAGACAGAGTCGATGATGCCGTTGACAGAATCCGCTGCTTGAGAACAAAGCGTTATAAATACATCCGCAACTACTATCCTGAGCTGCCGTACGACCAAAACGAAACTTATATGGTGATGATGCACCCGACATTAGCTGTGCTCAAGGAATATTTTGCCGAGGGCAAACTCACCCCAGCTCAATCCAAATGGATGGCCCGGCACCGACCGCAAGAAGAGCTTTATGACGTCCAAAATGATCCCCATGAATTGAATAATCTGGCGGACAATCCCCGATATGGGGAATTGCTTCGCAGCTTCCGGGAAAAGCTCAATCGTTGGATTCATCAAACTGCTGATCGAGGCCGCCAGCCGGAAGATGAGAGTTTTCTTGATAAAGTACGCAAAGACTATCAACAGCGTCTCTCAAAGACACTGCGAAAACGTGGCCTTACGAATCCCACCGAACTTTACGATTACTGGCACCGCACACTTAAACCGACTCCATCAAAAGGAAAAACAAAACGTAAACACTAACGAGAGTGGTGATTTACATGTGTGTATGATTATTGACACAATGTACAATTCTTTTATAATAGTTCTCGTAACAAAATTAAGTTGTCATAGACCACAATAAATCTTAAAGCTAAAGTTCTGTATTACTAATGTGAGGAAATCATTATGAAAAGACGAACTTTCCTGAAAGGCATTGGCGGTATTGCCACGGGTCTTACTGTCCAATCTGTCTTAGGCGCTGAGCAATCGCACACGAAAAATAAGGATGTGAAGGTTGCCGGATTACCACGAAGAATCCTTGGACGAACCGGTGAGAAGGTCTCAATTGTCGGCTTTCCGGGACTGGCACTTAGCCATTATGACCAGGAACGCTGTAACACAGGACTCCATAAGGCTTTCGAGCAAGGCGTGAATTACTTTGATGTCGCACCTGCCTATGGTAAAGATGGAGACTGTGAGAAAAAGATGGGGATTGGTTTGCAGGGTATTGACCGCAGTCGTATTTTCCTGGCCTGTAAAACAAGGATGAGGGACAAGGACGGCGCTCGTCAGGAATTGGAGCGGTCGTTGAGACGGCTTAAAACCGATTATTTCGATTTGTACCAGATGCATTGTCTTCGCACGCCCGAAGAGGTCAAACAGGCCCTGGGGCCGGGTGGTGCCATCGAAACTTTTTTGGAAGCAAAAAAAGAGGGAAAAGTCCGGTATCTCGGCTTCTCGGCGCACACTACTAAAGGAGCGCTTGAGGCTATGAACGGCTTTCGTTTCAATACGGTCATGTTCCCCATCAATTTCGTCGAGTTCTTCAAAATGGGATTTGGCAAACCGGTTCTCGAACTTGCGGACAAACAGGGAGCGGCAGTCCTGGCTATTAAGACGTTATCAAAGGGCCCCTGGCCGAAAGGTGCGAACAGAACGAGGAAATGGTGGTATCGTGCGACTGAGATTCAGGAGGAAGCAAACCTTGCCTTGCGATTTACCTTATCACAGAAGCCGGTGGTAGCGGGAATACCGCCTTCATTTCTTGACCTTCTCGACAAGGCAATCGAGGCAGGGCGGTCCTATCGTCCCATCGCTGAAGCCGAAATGCTGAAGCTGCAGGACATTGCCGAGAACTGTGAGTCTTTATTCCGCAGGGAAGAGGAACAAGTCGCACGTGGTGATTTATTGGACAGTCCGGTTTATCCCGACAGTCCCCACGAGTGTTGTCCGCATGCCTATGTTTAAGGTGTTATAGTCGGGAATTCTTCGGTGAGATTCTTCTGACCAAGATGCTACCCATAAATTTGTGCCGGTTGGCTAAAAATCGATAAACTCCAGCCACAAAGCGGCTGATTAAAAAAGCCTTAGCGCTGAGCTTTAAATTAAAATGCGCCAAGACTAAAACCGGTAGAAATTTTGGTGTCAATTTGGTAAAATAACGCATCGGAAGGTATTGAAATGCTACTGAGCAACTTATTTAGGAAATCTTAGATGAAGATGAATCGACGAGTGTTTCTGAAGACAGCAGGCGCGGGCCTTTCAGCTCTGGCGACTTTGGATTGTGTCTTGGCGGGGGATGGCATTACCCGTCCGAACATTTTATTCTTTTACCCAGATCAGCATCGGTTTGATTGGACGAGTATGAATCCCGAAATGCCGGACATCACACCGAACCTGCAACGACTGGTGAAACAGGGCGTGCATTTCACAAATGCTTTCAGTCCTTCACCCCTCTGCGCACCGTCACGGGCCTGTCTGGCTTCAGGTAAGATATACGCGAACTGCGGAGTGGCCGGTAATGGCAATCCATATCCCCTATATCAGAGGACCTTTTATTCCCTGCTTCACGACACCGGCTATCGTGTGCTCGGATGCGGTAAATTCGACCTGGACAAGCCAGGCAAAAACTGGGGAGTTGACGGCAAGCATCAAAGGGAAGGTAAGCCTTCCCTGCTGGAAGCCTGGGGTTTTTCCGACGGCATCGATAATGCCGGAAAGCAGGATGGAGTCAACGCTTACAAGAACCTGAAGAGGCCGGAGCCGTACTTTGCCTTCCTCAAGAGCAGAAACCTTGTGGATTCTCATATCAAGAACTTCAAAACGTTGGACCACGATTATACAGGCCCATCCATAATACCGGATGATGCGTACTGCGATAACTGGATAGCGAATAATGGACTGAACCTTATCCGTTCGGTTCCGAGGGGAAAACCGTGGTTCATCCAAATCAACTTTAACGGTCCGCACCCGCCCATGGACATAACCAAATCTATGTACGAAAGGTGGAAAGACACAAAATTTCCGCCTGCAAAAGCGGGTAAAGGCAGTGACATGTCGGCTAAAAGGCGTAATTACGGGGCCATGATACATAACATTGACCGGTGGCTGGGAGTTTTTCAGGACGAGTTAAAGAAGCGAGGCGAGCTTGAGAGCACGCTCATTGTGTACTGCTCGGATCACGGCGAAATGCTCGGCGACCGTGGCATGAGCGGCAAGTCGAAGCCATATCATCCTTCGGCATGCGTGCCGCTGGTAATAGCAGGGCCGGCAGTCCGGAAGAATGTGGTGTGCGATAAGCCTATGGAAACGCTGGACCTTACTGCCACGTTCCTGGATTATGCAGGGATTCCGATCCCGAAAAACATGGATTCCAGGTCTCTGCGTCCCTTCCTTGAAGGACGAAGTGATCTACCGAGAACCCATGCTACCAGTTCGTTGGGCGATTGGTCGCTCGTGTTTGACGGCCGGTATAAACTCATAGTGAACCGGCCGAAAGAGAAGAAATCGAAGAAGAAATCGAGCATGGAGCTGGTTCTTTATGACCTGAAGACTGATCCTATTGAAATAAACAATATTTTAGAACAACGTCCCGATATTGTAGGAAGACTTAAGCCGTTGCTTCCGCCAGTGGGCCCGTACAGGAATTTGAAAAGGGAAGTTAAAAATGATAAGAAGAGACGATAAGCCTGCCCTGTCCCACATTGCAACCAACTTAAGATGTTCAAAAAACGTGGTTTCTGTTCGAATAGATAGGAAGGAATTATGAAAATCAAATTTATTCTCTTGGTGGTATTTTTTTTATCAACGTTAGGCTGGACTGAAGAAAATTTGACTGCGTCTCAGCGAGACAGTAAAGAGTTCTGGCGCGGGATTCACATTGGGATTGGCAGCCAAAAGGCGGTGGAGCAGTTGACCGGTGTTGTTGGTGAGCTATCTAAGCTCGGTGTAAACGTGATAGTAGCTGAAATAAATTATGGATACCAATATAAATCGCATCCGGAGCTCCGAAGAGGAAATGCCAGTAGTGCCAGGCAGATAAAGAAGCTGCTCGGTGAGTGCCGCAGACACGGAGTCCGGTTGATTCCACAATTTCAATGTCTTGGGCACCAGTCATGGAAAAAGAGCACAGCGCCGCTGCTGGCAAAGTATCCTCAGTTTGATGAGACACCGGGCAAGTATCCGAACAACGAGGGAATTTACTGTCGAAGCTGGTGTCCACTGCATCCGGAAGTCAACAAGGTTGTATTTGCACTTATGGACGAATTGATAGAGGTGTTTGAGGCAGATGCTTTGCATGTGGGTATGGATGAAGTATTCCTCGTAGGAGAAGATGATTGCCCAAGATGTAAAGGCAAGGATAAATCTGAGCTTTTTGCGAAAGCTGTCAATGATTACTACAATCATCTGGTCCGCAAACACAAGATTGAAATGCTAATGTGGGGTGACCGATTGATCGATGCGTCAAAATACAGCTATGGCAAGTGGGAGGCCAGTGCCAACGACACATCGAGAGCTATCGATATGATTAGCAAGGACATCATAATCTGTGACTGGCACTACGAGCTGCGGCAGGAGTATGAATCGGTACCAATGTTTCTTGAGAAAGGTTTTCGCGTTTGGCCTGCCAGTTGGCGCAAACCTGACGCAAACAAGGCTCTTGTGGACTATTCCAAACGATATGACAACGACCGCATGCTCGGGCATCTAAATACGACCTGGGGGGCGGTTGCCATAAGCAAGTTGCCGTCTTTCGAGCCGCTGAGGTATGCGACCAGGAGTTTCAGCGGCGGTAGTGAAAGGTAATATGTACCGACAGCAGATTGCAGGATTGGCCTGTAATAATTGGTAGAATGTCCTTCAAACAAAACTTATTCTCCTCCCCATAAAATAAATGCTCGCTTAGGAAGTGCTTATAATTGGGCCCGGTAGGATTCGAACCTACGCGCAATGGATTATGAGCCCCAAGGTTCCACTCCTAAGTTTCTATTTATCAAGGACTTATGAGCCTTTTTGGGGCCAAAAATGAGACTTACAAGTCATTAACAAGTGAAAAACAAGTGATAAGCAACTCAGTAATCACTGCTCACTGACGAACTTTTTGACGAACTGTTGTGTCCACCACAATTCCAAACAGGTCTAAAACATAGGCAGTTCTTGTACTGTTACTTCTTTTTGTTATTGCAGGATATGCTCGGAACTGCCAAAAATACTCCCTTGAACAATCATTTGACATTTATGTCAATTCATAAAATGCTAACACCTGTAATGAAAGACCAGCTATAGAGAGTCAAGAATAAAATAGCAGAATTTTTTGTATAGCTCTTTGACAATTGAAGATTCCTCAGGATTTTGGATTATAGCCTTTTGGGATATAGTCTCTGCGGTCAATTTGAGTAATATAGTACTCAAATTTTATAAAAAAACGATTAAAAAAACTCGGTCTTAAGCGTCATATATATGAAAGAACAACATGGCAACAATAAGTCAGAAGCAGTTGGCTGAATGGTATGAGGCTCATGGAACGGAACTGATGCTTTATGCCCGTCAGTGGAGTCCGGACCAACAGGCTGAGGACATAGTTCAGGATGCGTTCATCAAGCTGTTGAAACAGCGCAGGTGTCCGGACAATGTCAGGGCATGGCTGTTTCGTGTGGT
>Ga0209427_10006981_pt1 | contig 12814 bp, 9 predicted proteins | sample DeeMarSWOR136_30_FD_187465 | JGI IMG/M metagenome (GOLD analysis project Ga0209427, IMG submission 187465) | Marine sediment microbial communities from White Oak River estuary, North Carolina - WOR-1-36_30 (SPAdes) (version 2) | ecosystem: Environmental > Aquatic > Marine > Intertidal zone >... | reverse complement strand
TACTTATCAGGTAAAGTATCAAAACCAGGGCAAAGCTAGGCAGAAGTATCCTGATCCAGATATCAAGCTGTTCAACGGGTGCACCAGTCAAAAGGTGAACAACCAATAGGATTTCGGCACCACTCCAAAGACCGGCAACCACATAGCTCATGGGCAAAAGGCCACTGTTCCATAAGGGTACGGCTCTCACATAGCTCATGAGCATGCCTGCATAAATGGCCACAAGAATACAGAGAATGCCTATAATGACTTTCAAGAGAGTGAAATCGCGATTCGGCGCCAAATAGGATAGAAAAATGTATAGGGCTCCAAGGATGCCAAAAGAACCAAGAAAGATGCCACCCCTTGATATCCATGAAGACTGAGGCCTCAATATGGCGCGGAAAATCCTAAACGGATGTCCCAAATGGACGAGAAAAAAGCCACAACCAAGGAGCATGCAGAGGACCCAACCCAAGATCATTCCCAAGGTGCTTTCAAAGAAAACGGAAACAAAAAATAGCCCTGCACCTGTCTCAGTAAAGAAGAGGGCTAACCAAATAGATTTTCCCCCTCCTTCAATCCATTCTTCTTGGGGAGTCGGTTGGGTCATCCATTCATAGCTCATCAATTTCGTGCCCATTTCTTACCTCCTTATTTCATTCTTTCCGCTCGACGAGCACAGCAAACGCGGCTCCTGTTCCGCCTAACTCTCGGCGCCTTCTTGCCTTTTTTTGATCGCCTTCAAGACTTTCTCAGGGGTAATGGGAAGGTCTTGAATTCTCACCCCGATTGCATCGAATATGGCATTCCCGATTGCCGGGAAGATAGCAACAGAAGATCCTTCTCCCACCTCCTTGGCTCCAAAAGGGCCTCCAGGATCGATACTTTCCACAAATACGTGCTCGTTTTTCAAAGGGATATCCATTGACGTGGGCATCTTGTAATCCATAAAGGATGGATTCAGCACATGGCCATCCTCCTTATCCCTTAGCAAGTCTTCAAAAAAGAGTTGCCCCATCGCCTGCACCCAAGCCCCATCCAGCTGACCCGTACAGAGCACCGGGTTCAAGGCCTTACCTATGTCATGTGCACCCACGGCATTCAAGATGGTTATCTTTCCTGTCTCAGGATCCACCTCCAGTTCCACCACATCGGCAGCAAAGGTATAGGCGGCTGAGATATTACCTTTTCCGGTCTTAAAATCGATGAAATCAATTCCCGAATCGTAGCTACCCCTTCCGATGATCGTCTTGTTCTCCTTTCCCATCTTATGCTCCGCATATCGAATCAATCTATCGAGTTTCATGGCCCGATCGGGACTGCCCTTGGGAAATACCTTTCGATCCTTAAATTCAAGATCCTCTGCGGATATCTCAAAGGCTTTACTTGCCACTTCTGCAAGTTGCCTCTTTGCATCTTCAGCAGCAATTTTTGCTGCATTGCCAGAATAGAAAGAGACCCGAGATCCATAGGTCCCTGGATCAATGGGTGTGAAGTCGGTATCGACGCCGGGATTGATGTAGACATGTCCAATGGGAAGACCTAGTACCTCTGCTACGATCTGGGCGATTATCGTCGAAGATCCCTGACCAATGTCTGTGGCCCCTGTCAGTACAGAGGCTGTCCCGTCCTCGTTCATCTTGACGACGCAAGAAGCCGAGTTGTGCCCACTCAGTCTCGCTCCCGTAATAAAGGATGAGGTCCCCATGCCAATCCCACGAAAAGGTGGAAGCTTGCCCTTCTTCTGTTTCCAACCCGAGGCCTTCGCTGCCTTCTGCACACACTCCTCAAAGGCACAACTGGTGATTTTATAACCACCGGGGGTCTCGTCCCCTTGGTGGAGGGCATTTTTTATGCTCACCTCGGCTATGTCGAGCCCCAGATCATGACACAACATATCCAGTTGCTGTCCCAATGCCCATCTCAATTGTGCGATACAGTGACCTCGCAAGGATCCGCAAAATCCCTTATTGGTAAATACACGGTAGCCGTCGTATTTGACGTTGGGAATTCGGTAGGGGATATCGACAAAGAATGCCGGCAAGGCAATACTGACCGGTCCGATGGTGGAATAGGCTCCTCCATCTGCTACGGCATGTACCTGGATGGCCTTTATGTAACCGTCTTTTGTCATTCCGGTCTTCGTCCTCATATAGTAGGGATGGCGCATCTCCCCCATGACCAGAACATCTTCCATCGTATAGACAAATTTAACGGGCTGTGCCGTCTTTTTCGATAACATGAGGGCGCAAAAATCAAGGGCAAAAGGGTCTGATCGTGCAGAGCCAAAACCAGCTCCCACATATGTCTGGATCACCCTCATCTTACTCGGGGGAAGTCCGAAGGCCATCGCCAATTTCCTGTACACAATGTATGGGCTTTGCTTGTTTCCCCAGAGGGTTGCCTTGCCTGAGGGATCCCAAAGACCAACCGATGCATGAGGCTCCAGGAAACCGTGCTTGATGGCCTGGGTACTGAATTCATCCTCTCTCACATGGTCCGACTCCTGAAATCCCTTTTCCACATCACCAAGATCTAGATGCTGCTCCGCGCCGATGTTGTTCTTCGCATAATCATGTATTTGAGGGGCTCCTTCTTTCATGGCCTCAAAGGGGTCAAACACTGCTGGAAGCTCCTCATATTCCACCTTGATGAGATCCAAGGCTTCCTCTGCAATGTCTTCATCGATGGCAGCCACCGCTGCCACCTCGTCTCCAATGTAGCGTACCTTATCCTGAGCCAGCGGGGTCTGATCCCGAGTCGTTGCGGTAAATCCGTATTTCATGCCCCATGGAAAGTCTTTGCCCGTAATAATGGCCCTGACCCCTGGAAGTTTCAGAGCCTTGCTCGTGTCAATATTCAAAATCTTTGCATGGGGTACCGTGCTTCTTAGGACCTTTCCATAAAGCATCCCGGGCAAAGAAAAGTCAGCCCCATAGACAGCCTTGCCTGTAGCCTTTAATATCCCATCGACTTTAGGGACCCCTTTACCTACGACGGAGAATTCTTCTTTCATCTTCTATGCCTCCTTCCTCATTTTCTCGGCTGCCTTCAACACCGCATCTATGATTTGGAAGTAACCTGTGCACCGGCATAAGTTTCCAGCAATGGCCCTCTTGGCTTCTTCCTCCGTGGGCTTGGGATTCTTGTCCAAGAAGCCCTTGGCCACCATGATCATTCCTGGAGTGCAAAAACCGCATTGTATGGCTCCATACTCCACGAACGCTTGCTGTACGGGATGGAGCTGTTCCCCCTGAGCTAAGCCTTCGATCGTGGTGATCTGTTTTCCTTGAACACTTGCGGCAAGAACAAGGCAAGAGTTTATCTCTTTGCCGTCAATGAGAACAGTGCAAGCCCCACATTGTCCTTCATCGCAACCCTTATGAGTGCCTAATAGTCCAAAGTTCTCTCGGAGCACTTCAAGAAGGGTTCTTCGATGGTCAATCTCTTCCTCATAGTCCATGCCATTGACACTGAATTTCATCAGTTGTTTCATTTTTCGCCCTCCACTTGATTGAGCTCATCAACTTTTCCTAGATCTTTTTCGTTTCATCGTCTATTTCATTTCCCAGGTTTTAGCACTAACCCGAAGCTGCCTTTGCCCTCTCCCAAGATTGCTTGATGGCCTTTTTGGTCAACACCCTTACCATCTCCCTTCGATACTCAGCAGAGCTCCTTATATCATCAATGGGACTTGATTCTTCTGAAGCCAGACTCCCTGCAGTTTCAATCAGGGTGTCACTGATTGGTTTTCCTCTCAAAGCCTCCTCTGCTTTTCTGGCCCGCACGGGAATGGGTGCTACGGCTCCCATTGCAATCCTTATCTCCTCGCAAATGTCCTTTTTTGAATTGCGGGCCAAATAGGCAGCCACGCCGACGAGCGCCAAATCCATTTCCGCTCTAAGGGTGTGCTTGAGGTATGTGCCAGCTTCACCAGGGAGGGCAGGAGGAATTTGAATTTCGGCCAACAGCTCGAGGGGCTCCAACGCCGTTTCGCCGGGACCCTTAAAGAAGTCTTCCAGCAAAACCGTTCTCTCTCCCTCAGGGCCTAAGAGCTTCAACGTTGCGCCTAGGGCAATGAGAGGCGGGGCCGTATCGGCAGAGGGAACCGCATTGCACAAATTTCCTGCCATCGTGGCCATGTTTCGTACCTGTACCGAGGCCATCTGGGATACGGTTTCCACGAGAATCGGGCAATGCTCTTTGACAGCAGAGGAATCTCTGATCTCATTCAGCGTCGTTAGAGACCCAATTCTCAGTCCATTTTCGAATTCGTAGTTTACAAAATTCAGATCGGCTACCCCCTTTAAATCGATCAGGTATTTGGGAGCGATCTCACGACGCTTCATCTTCGGTATTAAATCCGTTCCCCCCGCAATGGCCTTGGCCGCTCCGCTGTATTTTTTCAGGAGTGAGAGGGCCTCGCCCAGGGTTTTTGGGAATAAGACTTCCATTTCAGGCAGTCTTCTCAATCGGCCTAATCTTTTGCTCATCATCCACCTCCTTTTCAAGCACCGCCCAAGGGTAGGTTGTTGCTGTTTGGGTTCCTTAAGGCCTAGTGTCTTTGATTGTAAACAAGATACTTTTGCGATTTCCATGCCAGGGAGCCTATGGCCACTTTGCAGGGCATTGAGAGGTTTGATCTAAATGAAAACAACGGTTTTTCAACAAACATTTCAATCAGTTAGCCCCAGGCTCTAAATTTCTCTTGCTAGGGAATTCTAAAAGATGTATGAAAAACACATGTCTCAAAAGAGAGACATGTCAGTATCTTGAGACGGGGATAAAAAATGGACCCTAAACGTGAAACGAAGCACAGAACGGAATCGTTTATCCAAAAATCGGGTTTTTTCAAAAAGCTTTTTGATCACATGCAAATTGGGGTCATTGTTACGGATCATCAGGGATACATCGTCTATCTAAATGATGTCTATGGTCGATTTCTTCAAATTGACCCGGCCGCTCAAATTGGAAAATACGTCACAGAACTGGTTGAGAATAGTCGTATGCACATTGTGGCCATGACAGGGAAAGCAGAAATCAACTATCCCCACCGATTCAAGGACAAGAGCTACCTTGTACATCGGATCCCCATTGAGGAGAACGGAAAGGTCATCGCTGTTCTGGGACTCCTGCTTTTTGACAGCGCCACCACGGCAGTCAAGCTTGCAGAAAAACTCTCGCTTCTGGAATCGAAATTAGACCTCTATGAGAATGAACTCCTCTCTCTCCGCTTAACGCACTATACGATTAACAGTATTATCGGCGTAAGCAGAGCTATTAAAGATCTTAAGAAAGAGGCCCTCAGGGCAGCTGCCACAAATCTTCCCGTTGTGATCACCGGAGAATCAGGGACAGGAAAGGAATTGTTCGCCCAAGCCATTCACCACGCGAGCGCCCGAAGGTTTTACCCCTTTGTAAAAATTAATTGCTCCGCCATTCCAAAAGACCTCATCGAATCGGAGCTCTTTGGTTATGAAAGGGGGGCGTTCACGGGTGCCAGATCGGGAGGGAAGCCGGGTAAGTTTGAGCTGGCCCACCATGGTTCCGTCTTTCTTGATGAGATCGGTGATCTTCCCCTCGAAATGCAGCCCAAACTACTCAGGGTCCTGGAAGAGAAAGTGTTTGAACGCATTGGCGGCACTTCGGTGATCAAAGCTGATTTTCGCTTGCTTGCTGCGACCAATCAGAATCTTGAAGAGATGCTGGAAGAGAAACGTTTCCGAAAAGATCTCTTCTATCGCCTCAATGTGATTCCTTTGCATATTCCACCCCTCAGAGAACGGAGAGAGGACATCATCCCGCTCGTACGCCATCTGCTGAAAAACATCGCTGAAGAGTCAGGCGTATCGGAACTTGTCATGGATCCAGAGGCTGAAGAGATCTTGGTGAATGCTGACTGGCCCGGCAATGTTCGTGAACTCTCCAATGTCCTGGAAAGGGCCGTCTCTTATCTGGATCGGGGTACCATATATCCCTCAGATCTTCCTTTCCGCCTTTATCGTAACCCAAAAAGCCCTAGAGAACCGGACCACCGTTCTCTTAAGAATGTACAGGACACAGCAGAGAAAGAGGCCATTCAGGACGCTTTGGAATCGACAAACTACAACAAAAGACGTGCTGCCGATCTCTTGGGAATCCACCGGTCGGTCCTTTACAAAAAAATAAGAAAGTACAACCTGCCCCTCCACCCGTAGGCTCTTTACCGTTGGATGTTACTTCTCCTTCATCTCACCTCCCTTCATCCTCTCTGCGTGTCGCTCCCGCTCCTCCAGGGGAGGACCAATTCGACCCTCACGGTACGCATTCGTGTAGTTCAGACAATACCGATCCCTCCCTAGGACCACCTCCGCCGCAAGTAGTGCCTCATAAAGCGCTCGGTCCAAGGGATTCATGATGCCGCTGTCCAGGCCAGCCTCCAATGCAAAGGCTAAAAAGGCTCGATTGATGAGTCCCCGAGCAGGCATCCCAAAGGAGATATTGCTAAGCCCTGAGGTGAGATGAACGTCCGGGAACTCCGCCTTAATCCCTCGCATGGTTTCAAATGCCTTGAGCGCGCTATTCGTATCCGTGGCGATCGCTATGACCAGAGGGTCTACGAACAGCCTATCATGGGCTATACCGGCCCGATCCGTTTCTTGGATCACTTGACGCACGATGGCCAACCGATCCTCTGTCGTCTTGGGAATACCCCTGTCATCCAGGGCGAGGGCAATGACTGGACAGCCATGGTTTGCTGCAAGAGGCAAGACTTCCTCTAAAAGCTTTTTTTCTCCACTAATGGAGTTTACCATGGGCGTCTGGTCCACGTGATCCATGGCGGCCGTAAGGGCCTTAGGATTGACACTATCCAAGCAAAGGGGTACGTCTACCAATTCCTGCACAACTCGCACCAGCCATACCAGGGCATCGGGCTCCAGATCCGGCTTGGTTCCAGCGTTGACGTCCAAGTAGTCGGACCCTGCATTTTCCTGCCTGCGGGCCAAATCCTGGATGTATTCCTTGTCACGTTCAGCGATCGCTTTCGCAACCTGGCGGCGTGTCCCGTTGATTTTCTCCCCGATGATAAGCATGATTATTCTCTACATATTTTTTTGGATTTTTGGGGATATGAAATCCAAAAAAGCTGCTTCCTCCACGTCTACTGACTTTTGTAGGATGGTTTTCTCCATAATCTTATCCTATAGTTGCGGTCTAGACCGTCTCCGCTGCTAATGCCCTCTGGGATCAAAGCATTAACCCCGGAAGCCAGGTCGCTAAGGCCGGAAAGAGCATAACGAGGAATACGGCAAAACTATCGCATGTGACAAAAGGAAAAACCGCTCTGTAGATATCACCCATGGTAGTCCCTTTGGGGGCAACACCTTTCATAATAAAAAGTAAAACGCCGAATGGAGGCGTTGTTAAGGCGATTTCCAGATCAATGAGCATGAGAATGGCAAACCAATAGGGATCGATGCCCAAGGCAGTAACCACGGGCACGAAAAGCGGGATCGTAATCATCATTATGGAAATCTGATCGATAAAGATACCCAAGAAAAAGACCACGAACAACATGGAGAGGATCTTCAGCGTGGAAGGCAAAGGGAATCCTACGATCAACTCGGTTATGCCCCTTGTGGCACCCGTATAGGCCATGATCTGGCTGAATATGGCAGAACCCGCCAAAATCAGAAATATCATTCCGGTGATTCTGGTCGTTGCAGTAACCGATTCCTTGACCATTTCCCACGTAAAACCCCTGTAGAACATGGACATGAAAAGCGAACCAACAACGCCAACAGCCGCGGACTCGGTGGGGGTTGCCACGCCCAAAAAGATTAGGCCTAGCACTAAGAACATGAGGATGGACAGGGGTGCAACATCCCTCATAAAGAGAACGAATTTTTCCCTTCTCGATGTCTTTTCAAATTCATAAATGGGCGCAAGTTCGGGCTTAAGGGTGCATGCAGTAATAATGTAAGTCATATAGTTGGCCGCCATGATGAGGCCCGGAATAATCCCGGCAATCAGCAGTTTACCTATGGAAATCTCGGCTATGGTGGCGTAGATAACCGATAAAATGCTGGGAGGGATGATCATGGCGATACCGCCTGTGGCCATAATGGGACCAATGGTCATAAGACGGCTGTAGCCTCGTTTTTCCATTTCTGGGACCAAAATGGAACCCAGCATGGCTGTATTCGCCATAGGGGAACCACTGAGTGCAGCAAAAATGGTTCCACCTAAATTGGCCAGCACACTTAGTCTTCCAGGGAGCCGGCCAAGAATTTTCGAGAGGACATCCATGGCGTGCAAAGCTATTCCTGAATGAAAGAGGATTTCACCCAGAAGGATAAATAAAGGCACGGGGGCGATGGTAAAGATGGATATGGAATCGAACATATTCATAATCATCTGATGAGGACCCGCTTTAGCCCCCATCAAAATGGTCACAAATACGAGATTAACGAGCATAAAGGCAAAAGCCACAGGCAGGCCGATTGCAAGAAGGCACAGGAATGCAGCAAAAAAGATGATTATGAATACCCACCACTCCATCTAATTCACCTCAGCTACGCTGCACACTCTCCATAGTATCCCGATCACGCCGGTCCGTCTTTTGTGCGTAAAAGGATAACAAAATTCCTGAAAAACTGAATTAAAGCCAGTAGGATTCCAACCGGTATGGGTGCAACCAGAACCCATTTCGGCCAGGGCATCATTTTCATCATGATAACGTCCCTGGAATAGAGGCTAAAGGTCGCTTTAGCACCGTGCCACACTAAAAGGCCACATGCCACTATACCCAAGAATGAGACCACGAGATTTAGAACATGTTGGCTTTTTTTCGACAACCGTATGACAAGAATATCGATTTTCACATGACCATCGTGTTTAAGCACCCATGCCGTGGCGAGAAATGTGGAGAATACGAGGATATATTCAGTCGTTTCGATGGCCCATACAGGCGGTTTGCCTATGAAATAGCGCATGAGCACATTATATGAAACGATTAGGGCCATAATAGCCAGCAATCCTCCAGCAATGACAGCGAGGAAAATTATGACATGATCAATGATTCCTCTTTTTTTGCCGCTCTTGCCCACTGTCGATTGATCGTAAGCGTGGCGCGTATTTGTTGCCTGGTCAGGGTGTCCCCTTATGCCCTTATCTCGGGTACGAACGGGTGTTTCCTTCATATCCATCCCTTTTGCAGAAGATGTGGGTCGGGTTTATAAGATATCCGACAGGGTTGCCATAATTCATCATCCCCAGCCTAAAAATGGGGAGATCGAGCTTCTACTGAGCAAAAGAGGCGTGAATAGACAGAAGCTCGTCTCCCCCATTATTTGACAAATTTCTTGAGATTTGAGCAGGTAAACCGCAAGAGAGATAGACCGCTCTACCTTAGCATATCTTTTATCTTAGGAGCCTCTTTGGGAGCCCGTTTGGTTAGAAGCTCATCCCATCCGGCTTTTAAAGACAAATCCAGATATCTTTTGGCTTCATTCGGGTCTAGCTGAATAATCTGGATACCTGCCTTGGTCAACGCCTTCTTTTCGTCTCCCAACATCCTGTCATACTCTATCCAGATGGCTTTTTCTATTTCCTCAACCGCTGTCACCAACCCTTCCTGCACGTCAGGCGGCAAGCTTTTCCATTTGTCCAAGTTCATCACCGCCGTTCCGTCTAAGGCATAAAAGCCAGGATCAATACGATATTTGATGACCTCGTGCCAGCCTAGATCCATGAGGCCCTTCTCTGGCCATCCAAGGCCGTCCACGGTACCCCGTTGCAAAGCCGTGTACACTTCAGAAGGCGCAATGATCGCGGGGGAACCCCCCATTGCCTCCACGAAAGCCCGGTATATGGCTGTCACGCGAATGGTTTTCCCTTTGAAGTCCTCAAGCTTCTTTACGGGGAAGGTTGTGTATAAACAGAAGGGAACGTTTGCAGGCAATGTGTTTCCAATGAAAAAGGCGTTCAGCTTCTTTTGGTGAAGCTTATTGATGTAGTCATACACTCCCATTTTGCGAAGTTCCCATGGAGGGTGGGTAAACAATTTAAAGCAATCCACTTCAGGCATCTGTCCTGAATAATAGTTAATGGCTCCCAACATCATATCCACAACGCCATTACGGACTGCTTCACCTTGCTGAAATGTGGGAACGACTTCCGGGCCACCCAGAATTTCAAACTTGACCTTGCCTTTTAGTCTCAGCTCTGCCCACTTCAGGTACTGCTCTCCAGGCCTATTCCATTCGACAGGTTTCGGCCAAGATTGGACCACTTTGATGACTATCGGCTTGGCTTGCACTTCTTCGGGCGGCAGGAAGAATCCAATGATTCCAACCAACAGCACTGCGGCTAATAAACAGATTAATCCTTTTCCTTTCATGATTCCTTTCCCTCCTTTCTCTAAGGTAAAAGGTTTTGGTTAGGCCTTAGCACGCATCATTACGGATATTATCTCACCTCCTTATCCTAAGATTTTATGGTGGCAAGCAAGGTGTTGAGTAGATTATGGGAATGGCACCATATTAGCACTCCCCCAGATTTTCCCTCTCAGTGAGGGACTTGATGTTTGCAAAACGCCTGTTGACCAGTTTTTCGAATGCCCCAATGTCTGTTTCATCCAGGTGGTTAAATTTTCCCATGAGTTTGAAATACTCGGCAACAGGTTTGGGCTTTTCCACCGTGTGGGTGAATCTGTATGTCCCCCTTTCGCACTCCCAAAGGGGGAACAGATTCGTTTCTACGGCGAGCCGGCATATGTCGATTCCTGAATCGGATTTCGCCCTCCACCCGGTGATGCAAGGGGTGAAGAGGTGAATGTAGGACATCCCGTCCTTCACTTCCATCGCCTTTGTCAGTTTCTTGGCATAATCCTCAGGAAAACCCATGGTCGCCGTGGCCACATAGGGTATATCATGGGCCGCCATAATCAGTGGCATATTCTTGGGAGGGGTTGGTTTACCCCTTCGCTTTACGCCTACGGGTGTTGTCGTCGTCCAACCCAAATAGGGTGTTGTGCCACTCCTCTGTACGCCCGTATTCATATAGCCTTCGTTGTCGTAACATATGACGATAAGGTTCTCACCCCTCTCCGCTGCACCTGAGAGGGGTTGAAACCCCACATCCGAGAGACAGCCGTCACCCCCAAAACAGAGCACTTTTACGTCTTTTCCAATTTTCTTGTAGTATCTTTTGAGGCCAGCGGCCGTTGAAGGCAGATTGGTCATGTTTGTCATGTGGGTAGGAATGCCACAATATGTCTGGGTCCCCATCCCGCAGATCAGGAGCACCGCACAGCCAGGGGCACCAAACAGAATGGTATCCTCACCCATGACCTTCAAGGTGAATCTCAGGCTAAGCTCGGCAGGGCAACCCCAACAGAGCGGTGTACCCATCCCGAGTTGGTCTTTTTTAAGATATTGGACGACCTGGCTGCTTTTAAGGAAGGAGATAAACCGCTCCGGGCATGCATCAACACATTGGGGATCCCCATCACAGAGGTCGCATTTTGTGACCTCTCTCGTATTTGCATTGTAATCAATACCCCCGTAAGGACAGACCAGAGAGCAGAGTCCACAACCAAGGCATTTTTCTGGACTAATCCGGACCACACCATCATCACCATCTTTTCTAATGGCACCCGTAGGGCAGTTCTCCTCGCAAGCCGGTTCCCCGCACTGATTGCAGGTTATGGCAGAGTGGAATCCCATCTGAGGCAAATGTACGGCCTTGATCCCGCATCCGCCTGTCTCTTTGTTCTTCACCTGGCATTTTTCCTGGCACAGAAAACAGTCCGCAGGACAAATGGCATCTTCAATCTTAAGGGTATCATGAAAGGATTTCATATCTGGCCGCCTTCATAAGTAATTATCCTAAAATTCATGCTAAGTTCTTGCATCGCATTGTGGTGAAGAGAAAAGGTAATACTAGATTCTGGTTACAGGATACTGGATGAAAAAAGAAATGTTTTATGTCTTCCTATCCTCAATGGGTTGGTTTCAGTCGAAGCTTGGCTGGAGACCTCCTAATGCTCCAACGACAAAGTACTTTTCTTTTCGGCCTCGTGCATAAGCCATAGGCTTACCTCTTTGGGTTGTTCCAATAGCTGGCTTTTGTAAGGAGCAATATCGATCCGATTTCTCACAAGATACTGTAAGACTCCCCCGTCAAGCTCCACGTTGAAGAAGTTTGCCCCTACCAGCCTGTTCTCCCGACAGACAATTTTTCTGTATTCTGCTTTGTCGTCATCTCTTTCGGTAAGAACTTCGTCTCCTTGAGAAGGCGTGAAGTCTCCTAATGAGATGGCCAGGTGCCCAAAGAAGTTATACAGATTCATGGACAACCAGCCATCGTAGAAGGCGTCTTCTCCAATCATGTTGCTTCCAGCAATCTTTCCCTGATTGACCGCACTTGGCAGAACAGGACTTAGGCCATTTTTGCCCGCAAGAAAATCAGGGGCTTCGGCCACATCACCGGCAGCATAGATTCCATCGATGTTTGTGCGCATCCTGTTATCCACAAGGATTCCACGATTGGTTTCAATGCCCGAACCATTCAGCATGGAAATCCGAGAGGCTACCCCAACACAGCAAACCATCAAGTCTGCACCGAAAATGTCACCATTGTTACAGAAGATTTCTATTTCGCCTTGCGATTTTCTGATTTCAGTAACCGCCTTACCCGTAAAGATCTTAACACCATGTTTCGAATATATTTGGGAGATATAGGCACCCACAGGATGATCAAAAGATAGAGGCAAAATCCCTTTCTCCTTTTCCAAAACAGTGACCTTATATCCCCTCTCAGATAGGGCTGCCGCAACCTCCATTCCCAC
>Ga0209427_10006980_pt1 | contig 12816 bp, 13 predicted proteins | sample DeeMarSWOR136_30_FD_187465 | JGI IMG/M metagenome (GOLD analysis project Ga0209427, IMG submission 187465) | Marine sediment microbial communities from White Oak River estuary, North Carolina - WOR-1-36_30 (SPAdes) (version 2) | ecosystem: Environmental > Aquatic > Marine > Intertidal zone >... | reverse complement strand
GGCCAACGGCCGTGCCGACCACACCCGGAATGGCCATGAGCTGCTTGGTGTGTGTTTCCTGGACTTCTATCGCCCGCTCAAGACCCTGATCGCTGCGGCCCTGGGCGAGCAAAACTCCCGAAAGAGCCAACAAGCTGGAAATGACAATAGCTACCAATAGTAATTTACAAAAAGCTCTTCGTAACATGATTCAACCCTTTCTGTTTTGAGACTTTTGATTGGCTTTGAAACTTGAGCCTGATAATATTATCGAAACTTTGGCTCAATTGTATCAGTCAAATGCTTGGATTTTCGGAGGATCCCCACTTTTTCTCACTCTTCAATCTAAATTCTATCTCGCTACGAGCAGACGGGACAATTCCGCAAAATCATTCCGTTTTCTTCACGCCTGTACCTCCAGAACGAATAAACGGCAGAACTGGCACCTTCCATTATAGAGACTCGGCTGAGTCTATACGATATCAGATAATGATACAAAAGTCAACGAATTTATGCACAAATTACCCATCTCTGAGACTTGTATCGCTAACAGCTTTGGCAAAAAGAACTTAGCGCAACTCGCCACACCGAGCGAAAGCATCTGCCAAATCCTTCAACCTTTTCAATCGAGGGGGTGTATAACCGACGTCGGCTTCAGGCAGCCTAATCAGGTCAGGAATTCTAAGATGATACTTCTATAATGCTCTACACCTTTTTCCAAATCGCAAATGTCGATGTATTCATCCGGCTTGTGGCAAAGACTTGGTTTGCCCGGCCCGAAGATGACGACCGGGGCGCCCAAGGAAGCAAAATAAGGACCATCTGTCGTATAACCGACGGCTGTTGTCTGTTCAGTTCCAACAACCGAGCAAAGAGCCTTGACGAAATCACACCGACGGTCGGTCTCCAACGGCCGGACCTCGCGGATCACAGAGACGACCCCCTCAAATTCGGGATTGTCGGCTTTCAGCTTTGCGAGGATTCGCTCCAGATCGCCAATCATGCGCTGATGATCCTGGCCGGGCAGGGTGCGGAAGTCTATCCCTATCCTGCATTTGTCCGGCACGACGTTCATCGCCTTGCCGCCTTCGATCGTGTTGACGCTCATGGAACCGTTGCCCAGCAGCTCGTGCGGCCCATCCGTTATTTCGTAATGGTCCAGCTCATCGAGGATCCGTCGCATGGAAGCGATGGCGTTGACGCCCAAATGCGGCGTCGAGCTGTGAGCGGCCTTGCCTGTGGTTGTAACCTCGATCCATAACATGCCGCGGTGAGCCGTGACGAGAGCAAAATCCGTTGGTTCCGGGATAACGACGCCGGCCAGTTCCGGCAGTCCGGCGTGGTCGCGGACAAATCTTCTCGCACCGCAGCTATCGGTCTCCTCGCCGGCAGAGGCGACAAAGATGATATCCCCCTGCAATTCCGTGCCGGAATCGACGATCCGCCGGATAGCAGTCACGCCGGCGGCGATCCCGCCCTTCATATCGGTCGACCCTCTGCCGTAGATCCTGCCGTCGGCCTGTTCGGCTCCGAAGGCCGGATACGTCCAGGCTGCCTCACCGGGCCCGACTACATCAAGATGACAGGCAAATAACAGCCCGGCCTTGCGCCCCGTAGATCTCAGATGTGCGACGATATTTGCTCTGTTCCGTTCCCACGTATCTATGTGGGACTCCATGCCCGATCGGCCAAACGCCGCCGAGATCACCTCTGCCGCGGCTAATTCGCCTTTTTCCGGCGTGCTCTCAGCCTGAATCAGTTCTCTTAGCAGTTCTTTCATGGCCAGCAAGTATAAGGCAGCGAGCTAAAAAGAAAAAACACAAAATTCTTGTTGCGGATTGAAAGGTCAGCGGACATAATAAGGGGCTCAAGAGTCTGAACGCTGGCGCAAAGGAGCGTACATGGGACCTGTATTGAACGGGCTGCTGAAACTTCAAAGTGTTGAGAATCGCCTGCGAGCCGAAAAGGCAAAACTGACAAGGTGTAGAAGAAACGTGGTGATTCAGGAGAATCTGATCAGGAGCCTTCAAAGCGCCCTCGAAGCCAAGAAGGAGGAGGTGCAACTGACGAAGGTCCAATTCGACCGCCTGGAATTAGAGTTGAAGACGAGAGATGAGACGATAGCCAAGTTGCGGGCTTCGCTCAACAGCGCCAAGACCAATAAGGAATACGCCGCTGTTCTGACTCAACTCAATACGACCAAGGCCGACAGCTCCAAGATCGAAACCCAAACGCTGGAGTTGTTGAAGGACATCGAGGCCGACGAGGCTGAATGTAAAGACATCCAGAAACAGATCGACGAACAGAAAGAGTCGCTCGAGGAGACCCGGAAAGGGAGTGAGGCTCTGGCGGTGAAGTACCAGGCCGAGATTGACAAGATCCAGGTGGATTGGAACGAGGCGGCACAGACCATCCCTCGCGACGCATTGGAAATGTTCCAGCGGGTGGCCGAAACGTACGATGGTCATGCTGTCGCGCTTGTTGAGCAGCAGGAGGGAACGAAGGGCGCCTATAGCTGTGGCGGCTGCTTTATGGGCATCACCGCTGAGAATGTCAATATGCTGATGACCCGGGATGATATCATTCGCTGCCCCAACTGCACAAGAATACTTGTCCTTGGTAACGTTGACGAGAATTAGAACCGAAGAACAAGGCTGCAAATCACGGTCCATCCCACACCTGCTGAGCGTGAGGATCGAGCGCGGGTGAACCCTGCTTCAAGGAGCTAACGCAGTGTCCGACAAAATAATCGCTCACATCGACGGCGGCAGCCGAGGGAACCCGGGCCCGGCGGCTGCGGGCTTTGTCCTGACGGACCCTAAGGGAGTTCGGTTGCAGGCAAAAGCCTTTGTCTTGGGCCGAGCGACGAACAACGTCGCCGAATATGCGAGTCTCGTACGGGCCGCCGAAACCGCAAAACACATGGGGGCCGCACAGCTTGCCGTCTTTAGTGACAGTGAGCTTCTTGTCAAACAGATCAACGGCGAGTACAAGGTCAAAAGCGAGCAGATCCTGCCCCTTTTCCAGCAGGCCGTCCGCCTGCTCGGCCAATTCACCGACTGGCAGGTCCGGCACGTGTCCAGGCAGGAGAATAGAGAAGCCGACCAGCTTGTGAACCGGGCTCTCGACCTCGGGCAGGACGTCGAAGACAAGCGGGAGGTCGCGACGCACCAAGGCGAGCTGATCCGACTCGGCGTGCTCATCAGCGGCGGCGGGACAACGTTGATGAACATCCTCGAATATATCGAGCAGGGCCGGTTGAATGCGAAAGTGGCCGTCGTGATCAGTTCGCGTTCAACAGCACGGGGGGTCGAAAGAGCGAAGAACGCCGGGCTGGACGTGAAGATCGTCCGCAAGAAGGATTATCCTGACATTGACGACTTCAGCAAACGCATCGAAGACGATCTCGTCGCGGCGAACGTGGACCTCGTCGTTCAGGGCGGCTGGCTCTGTCTGTGGAAGATACCCGCGAGGTACGAGAATTGCGTGATGAACATCCACCCCGCCCTGCTGCCCAGTTTCGGCGGTCAGGGCATGTGGGGACATCACGTCCACGAGGCGGTGCTGAAGGCGGGCTGCAAAGTGAGCGGCTGCACCGTCCATTTCTGTACGAACGAGTACGATAAGGGACCGATCATCGTCCAGCGAACCTGTGAGGTCAAGGAGGATGATACGCCCGACACTCTGGCGGCCCGGGTCTTTGAGCAGGAGTGCATTGCCTATCCACAGGCCATAAGACTATTCGCCGAAGATAAATTGCACGTCCAAAACGATGTAGTGAAAATTGCGAAGTAGGGAAGGACAGCGTATCTTATCTTTATTCGGGCAGGAGAGAAGACTTGTGAGTGGCAAACGAAGGAAACCGGCATCGATCCCTGAGGACGTTAAGACGAAGGTTGAGGAAATCATCGAACGGTTTAACCGGCAAGAATCACGCCGGGAGGACTGCTATTACCTGGTGCGTTTCAGGGGGAAGCACTGTTACCTGGACCGCGCAGATTATGGCCAAGTGGGGCCTGTATGTCGGCTCACGTACACGGGCAAGATGGACGATTGGGAATTCGCCATTTTCAAGTGGAGCTCGGAAACGTACGATCCTGACGAGTGGTTCTTTCCGGGCAGCCAGCTTGTGAACGGCACCGTCGAAGGTGCTATGAGAGCAGGCCTGCAAGCATACCCGGTATAATCAGCAACGACACACAAGTGCAGTTAATGCAAGACGGGCAAGATTGTTTTTGTGGCAGCGTACAGTGTAATTTTATGACCCTTATCGGAAGGTAAGAGGGAGACAAAACTAACCCAATTCGGTCGATTAAAGAGCGAATTTCTACCAGCAGTCTACTTCGATTCTTCGGTCATAATAGACTACCGGACGGCGGAAGGAATGGAACATCGAGAAGAGACCACCGAAGGCCAACAGGATGAAGCGGGAGACACTTACGATCTGGATAAAGTTGTTGGGGATTTGTTGAGGTCTGACATTAGGCTTAACAAAGTTGTTGAGATTAGGAAGAAGGCAACCCGTAAGGATATCAGAACGACTCCTGTGACAACCCATGCTGCTTTATGGGAACTTCAGGAATGATTTGCAGAATCAGGCTTTAAGCAGTTAGGCTCCAAAGTATCATCTGTCTCTTTTTTGCAGCGAAAAAGTAAAAAAGAAATCGGAGATTATCTCAAAAGAGGATTTGAGCTTTGGAAAGCAGAACCCGCGGAGCGACATCATCATCCCTGTACATCTGGCTTGGAATCGCTTATGCAGGCCACTTGGGTCAACTGGAATTTTGCAAACTGTCATGGCTTGCAAGGGATTCTTATTGCCGAGATCCTAAATTTCAACTGGCCCCGCGAAAAAGATAATAATGAGAATTCGTTTGTTGATCCCTATATTCTCGGTTTTCTGCAATGAGGGTTAGCAGACATTATGCACGCACTATTCGCAAGTCACCTTGGATGCAAGTACTTTGCCAGTTTTGACTCTGATTTGAGAAGGGCAAAGCAGTTTATCGAAGATACAGGCATATTGGTTTTAACAAATCCAGAAGACATACTTTCTATTTTGTAAGTCTTTTCTGGGAATGAAAAGATGGGAATAACAGGAACAATCAGCAATTAATGGCTGGGGGCACTTCACTAAAAACGATGACTGATCGTAATGACTGGAGGATCTGAATATGGCAAGGATACCACGACAATGGGTTTACAGCCCCCGGCCTGCTTCACGCGTGCCGGATGCGGTAAAGGGGCAGGTCACGGCTAAAGCCAATGAAATCATCGAGACTTTGCTTAAACCACAATACCTGAAGCCGCCGCCCAAGAAGCCGAGGTTCAACTACATCGTCGATATCTACACGAAATGGCATAAGAACTTCCTGTACTTCCGTGCCAAGTACGCCTGTCCGGGTCCCAATGCATTATCGCCGTTTTTCGAGGATAGCTTCACACGACTTGCATATATGGCTAACGGGCGATTCAATCTGGCGTACATGCGGCACACCGGCAAGTGGCAGGAAGTGTTCGCCGGTCTGTCGATGGAAGAGGCGTTTGATGAGATCCGGAGTCAGCCAATTTTCCATCCTCCAGGCTAAATCGTCGATAGCTATTCGGACTGCGCGACGGTGGCTTCGCTTTCGGCCGGCTCGGAGACCTCAACGCCTTCAAATTTCAAGTTCTCCTCATCCTGAACGTCGATCTTGATGAGGTTCTTTCCTTTGAACTTACCCGCCAGTACGGCCTCCGAAAGCGGATCCTCGATGTAGTGCTCGATGGCCCTGCGCAGCGGCCGGGCCCCGAATTCAGGATTGTAACCTTTGTCGATCAGGAATTCCTTGGCCCGATCGGTCAGCTCCAGCCTCAAGCCGTGCTCGGTCAGCCGCTTGAACACCTTCGCCAGCTCGTACTCAACGATCGTCTGCAAATCCTCCCTCGTCAACGCCTTGAAGACGATCGTGTCATCGACGCGGTTCAGGAACTCGGGCCTAAAGTGACGTTCCACTTCTTTCTGGAGGATGTCTTTCATCTTGTCATAGTTGGCTTCGGGGCTCTTTTTGCCAAAACCGAAGCCGGATTGATTCTTGATCAGGTCCGCGCCGATGTTACTGGTCATGATAAGGATGACGTTCTTGAAGTCGACGCTCCGTCCGAAGCTGTCCGTCAAGCGGCCTTCATCCATGATCTGAAGCAGCATATTGTAGACGTCCGGATGGGCCTTCTCAATTTCATCCAGGAGCAACACGGAATACGGGCGCCTTCTGATCCGTTCGGTCAATTGTCCGCCTTCTTCGTAGCCCACGTATCCGGGAGGAGCGCCCACCAACCGGCTCACGTTGTGCTTCTCCATAAACTCGCTCATATCCAGCCGGATCAAAGAATTTCTATCGCTGAACATGAACTCCGCCAGCGCTTGGGCCAGCAGCGTTTTTCCGACGCCGCTCGGTCCGAGGAGGATAAAGCATCCCATCGGGCGATTCGGGTCCTTGAGCCCGCTTCTACTGCGCCTGACCGCTTTGGCGACGGCATTGATCGCCTCGTCCTGTGAAACGACGGTCTTGTGCAGCTCGACCTCGAGTTCAAGAAGTCGCTGCGTCTCCTTTTTCTCCAGTTTCGTCAGCGGCACGCCGGTCATGTTGCTGACGACCTCGGCGATAATTTCATTATCGACGACACCCGTCGCCTCTTTGTTTTCCTCGTACCAGTCCTTGTGCAGTTGTGCTTTTTCATCCAGGAGCTGCTGGGCTTCGTCCCTCAGTGACGCCGCCCTCTCATAGTCGGCGTTGCGGACGGCCTCGTCCTTCTCCCGTTGCAGCTTCTCTATTTTTTCCTCTATTTGTGTCAAGTCCGGGGGAGGCGTCATATTCTTAAGTCGCACTCTGGCGCCGGATTCATCGACCACATCAATGGCCTTGTCGGGCAGACATCGGCCCGTGATGTATCGGGTCGACAGCTCCACCGCCTGGAAAAGGGCCTCGTCGGTAAAACGGACTCTGTGGTGGGCCTCGTAGCGGTCCTGAAGTCCCCGAAGGATATCCAGCGTCTCATCCTTTGACGGCGGCTCGACAATGATCGTCTGGAACCGCCTCTCAAGGGCCCCATCTTTCTCGATGTGTTTTCTGTACTCGTCCAAGGTCGTCGCGCCGATACACTGCACTTCCCCTCTGGCGAGAGCCGGCTTGAGCACATTGGAGGCGTCGATCGCACCCTCGGCGCCGCCGGCGCCCACGAGCGTATGCAGCTCGTCCACGAACAAGACGACATTCTTGGCTCGCCGGACCTCGTTAATCACCGCCTTGATTCGCTCTTCGAACTGCCCGCGATACTTCGTCCCGGCGACCATCATCGCCAGGTCAAGCACGACAATCCGTTTACCTTTGAGAATCTCCGGCACTTCCCGATTGACGATCTGTTGACTCAGACCCTCGACGATAGCCGTCTTGCCTACACCCGCTTCGCCCAGCAGAACCGGATTGTTCTTGGTGCGCCGGCAGAGTATCTGCACCAATCGCTCGATTTCGCGCTTCCGGCCGATCACAGGATCGAGCTCGCCGCCCTCCGCCAGTTGTGTAAGGTCTCTGCCGAAGCTGTCCAGCGCCGGTGTCTTGCTCTTTGGCTTCCGGCCCGCCGTCGGGGCCATCTTCATCCCCAGGGCGGCGGGGCCCTCTTCGACGCCCGCGCCCAGCAGGTTCAAGACCTCCTGGCGAACACTCTCGAGCTTCAGACCCAGGTTCATAAGCACCTGAGCGGCGATCCCTTCGCTCTCGCGCAGAAGACCCAACAGGATATGTTCGGTCCCCACATAGTTGTGATTCAGCGACCGGGCCTCTTCGATCGCGTACTCGATGACTTTCTTCGCCCGCGGCGTCTGCGGGAGCTTGCCCATCGTTACCATATCCGGGCCGCTCTTGACCAGCTTCTCCACCTCGAGCCGCAGCTTCTTGATATCCACGTCAAGATTTTTCAGCACCGTCGCCCCCACCCCGCTGCCTTCCTTGACCAGGCCAAGAAGAATATGTTCCGTGCCGATGTACTCGTGATTGAATCGTTGGGCCTCCTGATTGGCCAACGCCATGACCTTCCGTGCGCGATCTGTGAAGCGCTCAAACATCTTATACCCCGAAACTCATTTTGGACAGAATCTCATAGCCGTTTGTGCCGTTCCGGCACCGGCGGCAACACCGTACAGCCGACGAGCTACGGATAACGCATCGGAGCTACTGCATTATAACGCAGCCCCCCACGTCTGTCAAACAGGTACACTCACAGCCCCCTGCTTTTGGGAGCGGAGAGCATATAATTTATATATCGTCAGCCGCAGGGATGTTCGTTGTCGGCCCAACTTTTTCATCAACCCTACATTTTATCGACAGAAACGGGCGTAGACTTTCCAATTCCCACCGCAAAACCAGCGATCCGGGCACGAAAATGGGGCAACTGCGGAGCGTGGGTACGGGCTCATCAATAGAGCGGCCGGGTGATGGAAGCCGATGAGTCACATGCTCATTCCTTGGGGGCGGTTCATGGGAATGCTATTGGCTCAAAAGTGGACGTGATGTTGTCAGAAAGGCGATTCACGCCCTTCGCTCTGTTAATCTGGACTCGTCGTGCTCTCGCTGGCTTCTTATCTTCCGCGCCTCGCCTCAGCCGTTGCTTTCTTCAAGCAGCTTCCTGAGGTACTCGTTTTCGCGGCGGGTCGCCTCAAGGTCAAAAACCTGGTACTTGATACATACCCGCAGGTAGTCCAGCGACTCCTGCAAGCTGTCGATGCTCTTTTCGAGCTTCTTGCGGTTCACCTGCGCCTGCTTGGCGAGTTGAGCCAGCTTTCTATGCTGCGGGTCGGTCGCATCTCCAAATTCTTTGACCAATTCGTTGAGTTTGTCTTCCAGGTTGGACTCGTCCATCACATCGCTCTCCTCACGAACGCGGTCCTTTTTCATCACCCCGAGCGCAATACACTGCGTGCAAGATCCCCCGAAACTTCACGCTTGGTACAGTAGCAAAAGCCGTGCCTGAATGCCAGGAAAGCCACTCTGTGCCCGTTTTTGGCAAGGGAACTCGGAGAACGGCACATCAGGGCGGTCTTGAATAGTGCCTTTGAGCTTTGTTTCCGTTCTCGGACGAACAGGCGTTATGCGGGTTGGAACTGCATGTTGCGAGAAAACAACGCTCGCGACTTGGGCGTGTTTTGGCCTTGCACATAACGACTGTGTTTGGGAACAGTTAGATTTACGTTGACGACTGTAAACATCCTCGTTGATTCTCCGCATCAACGGTGTCTTGCCAACCACACGGTCTCGGCACTGCGTTTCTTCGGTGAGAGCGGCCGCCTACTTCGATTCCCGGACCTTTTGGAAGAGCAAACCCTCACGAGCGTTGTCGTCGGGATCGACGGGAAGCCTGTGGTCGCGGTATTTCTTCGTATCGGCGATGTATTCAGGGAAACTGATCCGCTCAGCCCACCACAATTGGCCATCGGCCGAGACCGAGCCGACAAAGAAATCCCGGGTCCGCCCTCGTAAGACGCTGTCGCCAAGTTCGACGTGAAAGCGGTCAATCGCAATCTCGACGATCAGTTCGCGTTGATCGTGCGAGTACTGGACGGCCCACGGGCCCGGCTCAAAAACGCCTTTGCCGCCCAGTTGCATCGGGACGGTGGTGATCTGCCCCGGCTTCATCCTTACCCTGCCGATACTGACGACCGCCGAGGAGATGGTCCCGTCCGGCTCGAAGACAAACTCCCAGCCGCCTCTGTCCGCCTTCCACGTGCCGACGAGAAAATCGGGGAATTGCCCGTCGCCGTCAATGGTGACTTCGACGGCAGGCTCCTTGGACGCACCACTCTTACAGCCCCCGAGCAGAGAAACGGACAGAAAACAGAGCAGCAGAACTACCGATCGTCCCATGAGTGGATTCCAATTTATCGTTGAGCTTCGAGAAGGCCGGGCATCGGCTATTCGGACCCCGCCGGGCGAAGAATGAGAGGATTTTAGAGAACACCGCCATGAGTTGCAAGAGCAAAAAAGGCAAGTCCGTAGACTTGCCTTTTCACTAACATTATCCGTCAGCCCTGGTCGGACCGGCACGCTACCTGCGCCGCCGAGACCCAACAGCAATAGGGTCATCGGCAATCGTCGAGTCGATCCGGTTACGGGCAATCCGCGGCCGGCTGGTCGGGAAGTTGCCAGTTGGCGATCAGGATGTCCAGGTCATTGGTCGAGACGCGGAATTTGTTGCTGCCCTGGGACGCATGGTCGAAGTCGGCACAAATCAGGGGAACACCGTTGATGGCCAGGCCGCCGATCTCCGCATAGGTCTTGTTCCAGGCCGCAATCAGGAGGTCCAGATCGTTCGTCGAGACCCAGAATTTCTGCTGGCCCTGAGCCGTTCCGTCGGCGTCGCCGTGGCACTGTCTCGGGTTGATGCTGGCGATCCAGCAGGCCGGCTGGCCCACGGAAAGCCATTGGTCTACCTGCGGGCCTGTATAGCCGCCGAGCGCGCCAATCGGGACCGCCGTCGCGCCGGCCAAATCCACGACCGCCTCGGAAGCGTCCTCCAGCACCACGTTGCCGCGGGTGGCGTTCAACGTCACCGTCATGTTGCACGCCTCGCTGCACGTGAGCACGCAAAGCCTGCCCTCCAGAGGCGGGGCCTTGGTGTCATAGAGCGAGCCCATCTCGATGGTGATGCCGGTTGTGCCGAGCCCGCCCAGCGCGCCGGGATCGTCCGCGTCGGCCACGGGATTATAGCCCTCGATGGCCCAGTCACTGACCTCGCCGGTCGTCGGATCCACGGTAATATGCCGGCTGAAGTTGGCCGGGAAGATGCCGTATCCGTGGTTGTCATCGCCGACCGCGAAATCGCTGATGGCCTCAATGATGCCGGCATCGACGGTGATGTCCAGGGCAAACGCCCTGGCCCGCTCAGTGCCCGAGTATTCGATGGCGGCCTTGCCGTCGCCCAGATCCGTCACGGTGATGGAGACCGTTGCCCAGGCGGGAGCCGCGAGCACGGCCGCTACGAGGGCGAAAGTGATCTTTTTCATGATACACTCCTTCCTTTTCGTCGTTGCTTCTTACTTTTCTTCTTCGCAGAGCGGTGCGCCCCGCGCTGTCTTGGTTAAACTGTATCGTAACACAAGACCGCCCACAGTTCAAGCAAAAAATGGCTAAAAATCGCGCGAAAGCCGGATTCACCCGCCCCGCCGAGCCCACCAAACCTGGGAATTCGATATTCCTTGTTCGATGCCTGGGCCAAGCACGGCCGAGGGATTGGATATTCCCCCCTGCTTCCGCTCAGCCATACGTTTTGCCGGCTTCATCCACGTAGATGGTGCCCTTTGCCTGCTTGATGATTTTCATGGCCTTTGGAACATCCTCCGGCTTGGGGACCTTGAACAGTTGGCCGCACTTACGGCACGTGATCCTCCGGTCGGCCGCGCTGCTATCCAACCGCCACACACTGCCGCATCCCGGACATTTGGCCATGATTTGCATCAGCACATCCCCTGTCGAACGTCTGCCGGACAATCTATCGCCGCATCGGGTCGTTGTCCATCCAAATTTCGTGCTTGTCCGATAATAGCCGCCCGGCACAAATCGGATCGCTTCAAGGCCGCACGCCATCTCGTGCACGCCTCAGGGCAGCAAGGTTGTGCTTGACTTGGCAGCCCAAATCTGGTAGAATAATATGTATTCGGAGGATGGGATGAGAAAGCGCATCAAATGCAGGGTGATTGAATCTGTTCCGCTTGACAAGGGCAGGGACACCCTGCGAGATGTCACCCCGTCAGACTATCCCCCCTCCAGCACCAACAACCGCGCTGCTTTCACCTACTCGTCCCGGCTCATCGCCACACCCACATGTCTCGACGATGGTCCAGCATCCCCGATCCTCGACCTTTACGCATAGATCATTGGCGCGATTCATCGGACCCTACCTGCTACCTACCGCTACAGAACACGGTATGTCAACGTCGTTAATGAAGACTATGGCGGATTTCTGTCTGCGCAGCCCTCTCCAACGATACGTCAGGTATGCCGTATCGTGTGTATTCTTGTGCTTTGCATCTTCTAGATAGGGTGTGAAGTCTGGATCGGCCCTGCCCTTTTCCATGGTCTCAGAAATCACCTTTAGAAGGTCTCCTTCGAAATAGCCTACCTCAAAAGCCGCCCTATGGAGAATAACCAATCTGCGTTCCTTGAGCATGCCTTGAAAGCCACGTACGACCCAGAAATTTCTGATGGGTAATTCCAGATTAAGAGTCCCTGAATAGGACCGCCCTGCTGACAGGCGCCTGTATTTAGACAGGACATTTTCAGTCAAGAAATCGAGATCGGTGTCGAGGCGCAGTCTTATCGTCAGCTTTTCCCCGGCAATCCTGGTTTCCGCTTGGTGTGGATAGCAAACATCCGTATCCTCACAAATCCAGATATCGTACGAGAAAGGACTGGTCACCCGGTACTCCACTGTTAAAATATCTTCTCCAACTGAGAATTTGCGAATCTGAATCATGCCGTCGTCTTTATTCCTTCCTGTCTTGTCCGCAGAGTTCTGCTCGCAGCGGCAGCAGCCCGTTAGACAGAAGGAGCAAACCAAAAAGAACACGCAAGCAATAGTTCTCATGAGCCGGTGGTCCGGCATGGTTCTATCCTAACAACAATTGGTGTGATTCATCGCACTCTACTGCCGTTCGTAGAGAAACTCCCGACGCTTGTTCCGTTCTTGAGCAGGATATGCAAACCTTGCACCGCCGTCAAGCGCGAAATGTCGCGTCGCAGGGTGCTTGGGTGTGGTAATTTGGGTGGGTGTGTGTTAATGTCTGGGCTATGTATGACTTCCTGAAAG